>Ga0307373_10000260_pt1 | contig 98596 bp, 74 predicted proteins | sample OX2MG_FD_202534 | JGI IMG/M metagenome (GOLD analysis project Ga0307373, IMG submission 202534) | Soil microbial communities from Risofladan, Vaasa, Finland - OX-2 | ecosystem: Environmental > Terrestrial > Soil > Coastal area > Acid sulfate soil | place: Finland: Risofladan, Vaasa | collected...
GTCCGTAAAGCAGGCCGCAAACCGCTCCACGATCCCCGTCCGCTTCTCCACCTCACGCAGCAGCAATCCTCCCCCATCGCTGGTGATCGTCCCCCCATCAAAACCCGCCCGCACTTCCCGCTTCCCCAGGGGCTGACATTCAAAAGGTTTTCCGCTACACTCTGTAGTCATAAAGGCTGTCTCCTTTTCTGGCGCAAGTTTTTCTCATCAAAATGCTGATGCCAGAAGAGACAGCCTTTTTCAATTGTTTAGTGAGAAATCCGGGTTAGAGGCGCCAAAAACCACGGCGCCGCCGCATCATCCGTCCCAAAAAAATTCAGAAGCAGGTTGGCCGCCTTCTCGCGGCCCTCGGGGTCGGAATGATGGGTGCCGTCATACAAGAAGTCCTGGCAGCCCCAGACCAGGCCATCGCTGCGCGGCGTCATGCCATTGGCCCGGTCGTAGTCCGCCCACGCCAGCCACGGGGCCATCACCGGGTCGTAATTGACATTACTTGAAGTGGCTGCCCTGGGCAGGCGCCGTCACTCCAGTTCCGGACATGTTCAACGTCTGCGGGCTGGTGGCATCGCTGTCAATGAAGGTAAGCGTACCGGGAAGACTGCCGGTTTGGGTCGGGGTGAAGGTGACCATAACAGCGCAGGATGCCATTGAAGGAAGTGACGAACCACAGTTATTGGTTTGCGCGTAATTGGCGCTGGCCGCGATGCTGCCGATGTTCAGCATCGTGGAGCCCGTGTTCTCTACGGTGACAGTCTGCGGCAAGCTGGTCGTGTTTATAACCTGATTGCCAAAGGCTAGGGTCGAAGGGTTCAGAGAAACCTGAGTGCCGATGCCGCGAAGCCGCACGGTTTGAGGACTTGAAGGGTCACTATCGGAAAGCGCAAGGTTTCCGTATAGGATGCCGGTGGTTACCGGCGTGAAGGTGAGGAAGATCCTGCAGGTGCCGCCGGGCGGAACACTGTTCTTGCAGTTATTGGTCTGCGAAAAGTCTCCAAACGTCCTAACGGCGGTAATGGATAGGGCCGAAGTTCCGCCATTCGTCAGCTTGACCTGCGACTTGGAACTGGAGCCTAACAGGGCAGTCCCAAAGCTGGCTCCGGGATACAGCGAGTTCGAGAGAGTGACTTCGCCGCCCGTCCCCGTCAGCGTGACGGTTTGCGGGCTTGTGACGTCAGTATCCGTGATGGTTAGAGTGCCCGTGCGCGGCCCCGTTTGCGTCGGGTTGAAGGTGACATTGATCTTGCAAGTTGCGTTCACACTTAGCGTCTTGCAGCCGTTCGTTTGCTTGAAGTCCCCGGTCGCGGCGACGTTGGAAACGGTGATCGGGACGGTTCGGATATTTGTCAACATCAACGCATAAGCAGGGCTGGCGGTGCCGACCTGCTGGCCTCCATAATAGATGTCCGCGGCCGCATTAATCGGGCAAGTCTGCGGACTGAGGATCACGGGAGGAAGCGGCTGCTGGGTGAAATCAAAGCTATCCGTGGTGTCATTGGCAGCGGCGTCGCGTTCGGTGAGTGACGGCAGATTAAAACGATCCTCGATGAACTTGAGGACCGAGGAAAACTCATATTGGGTATGAGAAATATAGCCGGGCCGGGCATAGGGCGAAATAATGATCAGCGGCACACGAGGGCCGAGACCGTATTGATCGAAATTAGGCGGCTTGACCTGGTCATAGAATCCTCCGAAGTCGTCCCAGACTAGGAATATTGCGGTGCTATTCCAGTCCGGGCCGCGCATGATGGCGTTAATTTGCGCCACCGTCCAGTTTTCACCTTGGCACGTGCTGTTGGGTGGATGCTCGCTGTTGTTTCCGGTTACAAGCCAACTCACCGGCGCCAGATTGCCATTGGCCGCGTCGGTCACGAACTGGGTGTCCAGCACGACGTGCTGTGACCAGAGTGATGAATTGCGAATGTGGTTGATCGCGTCATAAGTTGAATATTGGTACCCTCTGGCATTCTCCGGGGGCGCATAATATTTCCAATCGATCCCCGCCGTGTCCAGGTTGTCCGCCAGAGTTGGGAAATCGAAGCAAGGGAAGACGTCCGAAATATCCCCCAAATTATCCAGAACCTGGACTGAAGTATTTCCCGGAGCATCGCAGCCCCAATTAAAAGTGTTGTTGAGAGGGACGCTGATGACGCCGCCGGACTGGGCCGCAATGGTGTACAAGTGATTCGGGAAGCTCGGGCCGTGCAGAGAGGAAAACATCTGGTCGGCCAAGACAAACTGCCGGGCATAGGTATAGTAATTGGGAATATCCGCCTGAGTGAGTTGTGAATAGGAAAGATATTCGCCGTTGACATTGCCCCTTGCGATCAGGTCAAAGTGGTCCATTTTACCGCCATCCATGGCGTTAATGGCGGAAGGCCAGTCATGACCGATGTCTCCTACCTGGTCCGGGGTGTGCCGGAGGGGAATCACTTGGCCGGTGGAGGTAATTCCAGTGGTGGCGCCATCCGCTCCTGGAAATTGTCCGAAGTAGTTATCAAAGCTCCGGTTTTCTTTGATGATGAAAACGATGTGCTGAATAACGTTGATACCGGCCGGAGCCGGGGGACGCGCTGGGCGCTGGGGCTGAGCGCCACGGCCGGGCCCGGCGAGACTGAACAGGACGGCCAGGCTGAAAAGTCCAAGAACCGTAAAGCCCAAAACACTTTCACAGTTTCGGCTAAGTCTTCGCATCTTCTCCCCCCTCTTCGTATGCGCCCCGATTTATCGTCCCTTCCTGGGGCGGAAGGGACGTGCCCGGTGCGCTAAACTCTGTGTCGGCACCAGAAACCAGGGCAAGGTGGTGTCCGTGGTTTTAAAAAAGTTGAGGAGGATGCTGGCTTCCGCCTGCTTGGCGGCGTCAACCAAGTGCGTGCCGTTGGGTTCAAAATCACTGCAAGGCCACACCAACCCATCACTCCGCGCCAGCATGCCATTCGCCCAGTCATAAGGTCCCCATGCGATCCACGGCGCCAACACCGGGCCGCTGGCGGGATTGTAATTCAATGCCGGGTCGCCGTTGATCTGATCCTGGATAACGGCCTGGACGGCAAACCCGGTTTCGTAGGCGTAGGTTTCGGGGTCGGGCGAGACTGGCAAACCGTTCGAGTACCCTGAATAGAAACGGGTGCTGAAGTACGCAAGTTTCAAGTTGGGGAAGAAGGTATGGAGATTCTGAGCAATGGAAATATATTGGCTCTCGAGAGTTGTCATGTCTCCGGGGAAAGTTCCGTTCGGACCGGCATCGATATCTTCAAACCAAACGGCTTGCACCTGGTTTGCCGTCACCCCCGATTGGGGCAGGAAATAATCCATGATGGCGCTCCAGCCCGCGCCGCCAGGATTTGCAAAGTACGGAGCGCCCAGGCGAGGCTGCGCTCCGGGAACAAACACCAAGTGAGAATTCAATGAAGGGTCGCCCACACCAGCCTGGATGAATTGGCCGAATGTATCGAACGTAACGGAGAGTCCGACGGAAAGCAGGCCAATCTTTCCATTGGGGTCAGGGTTGCCGTTGGCGTCGAGCGGCTGTATGGATTGGGCAAAGTTCACACCATCCGCATCATGGCTGGCCGGCATGATGTTGCTGCCGTTCAAGTACAGCCCGCCCTCCGCGCCCTGGTAGTAACCGGCTCCAAGATCGTTGATCGGCACAATGGGATTGTTGGTTCCGGGGACATCGAAAATGATGTTGTTGCACTCGGCTCCGTTGGGGGCCGCGACCGGCAAGCTGAGCACGGAAGTCGTGGTGTTTGGGGGCGTGCTGGAATCCGTGACTTCGACCGTCACCCGGTGATTCCCTACTTGAGTCCCGGCGCTCATCGTCCCCGTGATGGTTCCCGAACTGGACAGAGAAAGACCCTGCGGAAGATTTGCCCCGGTGGCGAGGCTCCAGCTATAAGGCGCGGTGCCACCCGCCGCCAGAAGCGTCGTGAGGTAGGCGAAGCCGGCCGTGCCGGACGGTAGCACAGGGAAAGTTGTGATCGACAAAGGAGTCGTCGCAATCGCGGTTGCCGTCAGCGGTACGGTTTTGGGCGGGAGCACGTCGCTGGTCATCACCAGAGCTCCCGTGTAGGAGCCAACGTAGGTGGGCAAAAACTCAACCTGAACCGGAAGCGAATGCCCAGGTTGCAAAACAACCGGCTGGGTGAAGCCCTCGATGGAGAATGGAGGCTCGGCATAAACGGATTTCACTTGCAGCGGCGAGGTTCCGGTGTTGGTGTAGGTTACGGTCTGCGGGAAATGCCGGTTTCCGACGCGCAGATTCGTGAAGGTCAAGCTGGAGGGGCTGATGCTGGTTGCGGCGCCGGTCGTGAAACCTGCGCCCGACAGAGTCACCACCACGGGGCTATAGCCCTGCACGGTCACCGTGAATGTCCCTTGGAAGTTCTGCGCCGAGTCAGGAACGAAGGAAATGCCATATTGCATGCCGTGCCCCTTGTAAATCGTGAGAGGGGCGAATCCGTAGTCCAACTGGAACTCACCGGGCGAGAGGCTGAAGGTGGTGATGGTGATGCTGGACGGACAACTAACATTAGTGATCGTAATGGGCTGAACCTGAGCACTCCGAGTGCCGACGGCGACATTTGCGAAGTTGATCTGCAGATTCGAAGGACTCACGGTAAAACAATTCTGGGCGCGCACCCACGAACCCATAGCCAGCATTAAAACTGCTGCCAACGCCGGCCCTCCGAAGATAGACCCCAACCCCCATTGATATTTCATGGCTCTTTCCCCTCCTGATGGGGTTATCCCCCGGATTAACCCTTCCTTCACCCCAGAATTCCACACTGTATTAAGAAATACCGATACTGGCTGAAGCGCATTCTTCCTCCCGTATTGATGCCTGTTCCCCCCCACGTTGACAGCCATTCATGAGCACATGGATGTGAAGCGCAGGTTCCACCCCATCGGCGCAGCCCCGCTTGTTCACGACGCCAAGCTCCCGGGGCCGGGAGCCTCCGGTGCCGAGCTCATCTCCTGCAGCGACGGGGGAAACGTCATGATGCGTGGCCTTGATGACAAGGCTGGCCTGTGGCTCCTAGGCCGAGACGGGGCACACAAACCCCGCCAAGCAACCCGGGAGCTTTGATACTGACATTAGAAAGATTCCCCGTTTCCTATTCATTGCAGCCTATTCCAGGATTTCAAGCAAACGTGACCACTTCGTTTGCGCCACCCGTTGTCAGGTAGAGTTTATGCCCGCAAAAGTAGCACACGAGAGCGAATCATGTCAAGCTGCATTTTGTTCACCTGTATCATCTTGATTCTAAAGGCATGGCGTGGGAGGTTCCCGGAACACCGAAATCCGCTTCTGCCTTGTTTGCACAGTGGTTGGAGTTACCGGAAGCGTTTCCAGGCAATCGACGGAAAGGGGACCGTTTTGGGTTTTGACTCAGGTCTCCACCGCCACATGGCGGGAATGCAGAATAAGGCCGCCACCTGCCGCCGGGCTTCTTTGAAGCCGTTCGGCGCCAAACTGCATCAATTAGCTCGGAGGAGATTCGCAAGAGATTGTGTGAAAGAGCCGAATAATGCCCTTTATGTGTTGTATTTACGGCAGGCGTGCTCGCCGTCTTTCGATAGGACTGCAGCCTGCTCTTAGCCTACTATCCGGCAATTAGAATGAGGAAAGCATCAGGTGTCATCGAGAAATACCGCAACACTCCCCTTCAGGCCGTGTTGTAATCATCATGAAGGTCACATCAACGCAGCTGATGGCTTCAGGCGGGGGAAACTAGCCCAAAGGATTTGCCCTTGACTCTGGGGCGGCAAACGTAACATTTCATTTCTTTGGTCCATACGGACTCATGGAAGGATAGGGTAACAATGGAAACGGCAACACACACGAAATCTTCAGGTGGCGCGGGATCAAGGACTCGAGAGGAAAAACAAGGAAGCCTATTGCTTTCAGTCAGATTGACCCTTATTGGGATTGCCTGCATCCTGATTCTCGGATGCGGCGGATCAAACTCTACGGTGACAACTCCGCCCGGATCGTCAGGGTCTGGATCAGGGTCGGGTTCAGGGTCGGGGTCCGGTCAAAGTATCACCACACAATATTTTGGCTTGGACATATTCTCAAATGTATTGCCACCTAGCCCGGCCGCACCGTGGCCATCATTCTCATTTGGCAGCCTCAGATTGTGGGACGACGGAACGAACTGGCAAGACTCCAATACCGCCGCTGGGGTCTACAATTTCTCCAAATTGGACGCTTGGTTGCAAATCGCGCAACAGCATGGGGTTACGGACATTCTCTATACGTTTGGGAAAACCCCACCCTGGGCCTCTTCGAACCCCAACGATCAGACTTGTGCTGGTCCCAGCTCGCTCCCGGGCTCCTGTGATCCGCCGAACGATTTGAATCCCGACGGGACCGGGACGGACCAGCACTGGCGGGACTTTGTTACCGCCATCGTCAACCACAGCGCCAGCAGTCCCAATGCCCACATAACCTCATGGGACATTTGGAATGAGCCCAGCCTGCCGAAGAAATGGAACGGCACGATGGCTCAACTCGTTCGGATGGCCAAAGATGCCAGCACCATTATCAAGGCTACAGACCCCTCAGCCCTGGTGACCACACCCAGCCCGGTTGACGGTGGGTCCGGACTGAGCGCCGCGCAGTGGATGACCCAATACCTGGCTGCCGGAGGAAATACCTATGCGGACGTCGTAACTTTCCACGGCTATCTGAGCGCGAATGGCTTGAGCGCCCCTGAAAATATTGCATCCACGGTGCAGGATCTGGCCAGTTCCAGGAGCTCTGCCGGGCTTTCCGCCAAGCCCTTGTGGGATACCGAAAGTGACTGGGGCCGCGACTCAAACCTTCCGGACCCGAACCAGGAGGCAGCATTTCTGGCCCGCTTCTACCTGGTGCAATGGTCCAACGGCGTCTCGCGACTTTACTGGTATCAGTATGGCAACCGCGCGTTTGGATCCCTCTGGCTTCCCGGAACCGGGACGAACGCAGCCGGAATCGCCTATGGAACCGTCTACAAATGGATGGTGGGCGCAACGATGAAGAGCTCCTGCTCTTCCGCTGGGAGCGTTTGGACCTGTAACTTCACCAAACCTGGGAACGTCACGGCACAGGCGGTTTGGGATGCTTCGCAGACGTGCAGCAACGGAAACTGTACCACCTCCAGCTATACCCCCAGTTCCTCCTACACCCAGTACCAGGACCTGGCGGGGGGCGTCACTCCAATTTCCTCCGGATCCACAGTTCAAATTGGCGCTGAGCCAATCCTCCTCGAAAGCCAATAGTGCGCGCCGGGGTGTGCGGCAGATAGAGCGATGTAGGGCCGGGGCAAGCCCCGGCCTTCAATGGCGCACCAACAAGGCCGGCCCAAGGGCCGGACCTTCGGCCTAAACCATGTGGCAACAGGCCGGCCCAAGGGCCGGACCCTACGGCCTCTCATCGCCGGTCAGCCACGCAGCGGAAGCCAATCGTGCCGGAGCGGTCGATGCCCGGAGCCGTTAGCAGATATTTTCCGTGTTCGTTGAGTTTGTAAGCCTGGGGAAAATACCAGATTGACCCTTGGGGTTGATAGTAACTGCCACCGCGTAAGATTGCGGCCCGGTTGTGCGCGTCCCGGTACTCGTCGGTCCACTGCCAGACGTTGCCGACCATGTCCATCACGCCGAAGGGACTGGCGCCTTTCGGCGTTGCCCCCACATCGGACGGCTCGCGCAAGGCGCGGCCCTTGTCCGGCGCTGGCGCAGCGCTTGAATCCCATTGATTTCCCCACGGAACCATTCGCCCGTCTGGTCCCTGGGCCGCATACTGCCACTCCCATTCGTGGGGCAACCGCTTTCCGGCCCAGGCCGCGTAGGCGCGAGCATCTTCCAATGAAACCCACGTGACCGGCTTGTGTGCCCAGCCCACCGGGAATGTTCCGTTGCGCCAGTCTCGCAGAAAATTGTGGCTGTCCTTGGGATGATACTGAGTGGCGTCGAGAAATTTCTTGAACTCGGCATTGGTGACGGGAGTGCGATCCATGAAAAAAGCCTTGATATACATGCGATGCCGGTGACTGCGCCGGGGAGAGTCCTCCCACGGCATTTGGACATCCACCCCCACCTGATTTCCCCCTTCAACCTCAATCCCGGAGACCTGGAAGTCGAAGTCGCCGCCAGGAATGGCCACCATGCCCCGGGGCGCAGTTTGGGCTGGTTTGGTCGGCGCGATCTTAACGATGTGCTGCGGCAGGAAATGCCACTGGGACGAGAAGCTGGCAAGAGGACGGCTGGAAAGCCGGTTCATCACTTTCAGGAGTTGCTGCTCACTTGGAGAAAGTTGGGACGCCGCAAGAATCGCGCCATAGCCTTGCGGCTCCAGAGAAAAACTGAGCGTCGCAATGCCGCCGGTCAACTCGGGTTTTAGTTCGACGCCGCGCCACACGTTGTAGTAGCGCAGGCCAGCATGATAGGCGACCTGAATTTGCCGGCCGGCGAGGGCGTATTCATTGCGGTTCACAATCATCCACAGGGTCTTGTGATCGGCTGAAGACTTTACGGCGCCGGTAAACTTGCTGGCGAAAACGCCATATTGCAGCACCGGCGTGTGCGGTTCCCACAGTGGGCTGATCAGAAGGCCGGCAAAGGCGCGCTGGATCGTGCCCATCCGGCGCAGGATTTCGGCATCCCGATCGGTGATGGAATTCCAAACTCCGAAAATATTTTCCCAGCTCTCGTATCCCACGCCGTTGAAAAAGGCGGCTTGCAGGCTCTCCGTCTTGTCGCGGGCCCAGCGGTCACAGACGTTGACCATGTGGCGCGGTTCGAGCCACTTGTTTTTGCTGACCATCGGCTCAAACGGATATTTCCAATAACCCCAACTCAGATTGTTCCACCCGAGCGCAATGTCCACATCTCCACTCAGCCCATTCTCCGGCTCAAAGGCAATCGGGTGGCCCGTCTGATCCGAGGCCGTGCGGAAAATGGGCGGCACGGCCGGCATGGTGTCGGCATTGACTCCGTCAGCGCCGACCTGGGCCATCAGCCGGGCCAACGCTTCCCAATCGGGCCGCGCCTCCGGCCGTGTTCCGCGATCCCACGGGTTGTAGGCAAACAGCACTCGAACGCCGTGACGATGAAACTCCTCCACCATCTCTCTTACCCCGGCGATTCCTCCCGGCATGTCGCGGACCAGGTCAAACTGGTTGCGGTCATCGACGCCCAGATTCGGATACGACGGCCAGATCAGCACGGCATCGATCCCTCCGTAGCGGCGCTTGAGGTCCGCCAGGTAACGATCCACGGTGTAATGGCCCGATTGGGGATCGTAGAAATAGCGGTCCTGAATCATCATCTGCGGCTGGATAAAACTTGACTGCGTCCACTTCAATTCCGGGCGGTCGTATTGCGCCCCGGTGTAACCCATGCGAATCAAGTGCTCGAGCCGCCAAGCCTGGAGGGTGGCGAGCCACGCTTGAAACGATTCCCGCGTCACCGGTTCTTGCGCGCCTTGCGCGCAACACATTCCGTGGGTTGCCCCGGCATTGGCCGGGCCAGGAATCTGTTCGTTCTGTGGCGGGTAGAAATTCTGCGAGTTATTGAAATCCTGCGCGCCAAGCGGCAAGCAGAACAAAAGACCGCAAACCAACATCACACCGCGTCCGTTTTTCAACCTGACCGCTCCGGCCTCAAACTCAATGTTGTTCACTTAAGGTCCGTTCGGAAATAACGGCGTATTGTCTAACGAGGTCCCCTCACCCACCGCTTCGCGTCACCCTCTCCCCGCAGGCGGGGAGAGGGCAGCGGTGAGGGGGGACGAACCGGCAGACACGGTTGAAACTGTGCTCTGCCGGTCTCGAAGGAAAGGATAAGAATCATCCACGTCGAAGATGACCGCAAATCTCAATACACTCTCACCAATACCCCGCCATGCCGAGGCACGCTGGCTGAGAAGCTGCCGGTAAACTTGCCGAGGTTTTTCCTGGCCCAAAGATCGCGCACTGTTTTGGTCCCGCTTACGCCGATGTCCTTAAAGTTGGCGGTAATACGCTCCGTATCCTCACCGTGGTTGATCAACAGGGCGGCTGTGGAGCCGTCCGCCAGCGGCTTGGCCCAAACTTCGTAAGGTCCAACCTGCCACACCCAGCGTCCTTGCGCACCTTTGGGATCCTGATCGATGGCGATCACTTCGGGATTGGTCAAAATGGCCAAGGTCTGCGCGTTCATGGCGGCAAGGTCGTTCCCGGCCAGCAATGGCGCGGCCATCATGCACCACATGCTCATGTGGCTGACGGTTTCGTCGTGGCTCATGTGGCCGTTGCCCACCTCAAGCATGTCTGGATCGTTCCAGTGGCCGGGCCCGGCATAGGGTTCTATTCCATCCTGGGTGTGGGCGATGGAAACCATACGATCATAATTGTCATAGATGTCGCCGGTGGTGCGCCAGGAATTGCCTCCCACCGAAGCGCCCCATTCCCAAACCGACCGCATCCCGTACTGGCAAAGGCTGAAGACGATGGGACGCCCGGATCGCACCAGCGCGTCGTGCATCTTCTTATAGACGGCCGGCATATCCTGGCGTTTGTAGACATGGTCCGCGCTGCACCAATCGTACTTCAGGTAGTCCACGCCCCAAGCCGCGTACTGCATTGCATCCTGCTGCTCATGCCCGTAGCTGCCTTCATACCCCGCGCAGGTCTTCGGGCCGGGAGAGGAATAGATGCCGAACTTCAAACCCTTGCTGTGAATATAGGCGCCCAGCGCCTTCATGTCTGGGAATTTTGAGTTGGGGTGAATCACGCCGCGCGAGTCACGCTGGCCCTGCCAGCAATCGTCAATATTGATGTAGCGGTAGCCAGCCGCTTCCATGCCGTTCGATGCCATGGCGTCCGCAGCGGCGCGCACCACGGCATCATTCACCTTGCAAGCGAAATGGTTCCAACTGTTCCACCCCATCGGGGGTGTGGCGGCGAGCTTTGACTGCTGCGCTGCCGCCGGAGCGGCCAGCGCGCCGAGCATCATCAGCGGCAGCACCGCGCGCACCGCCAATTTGAACCGGAATTTCTCCATGACTTTACTCTCCTTCTGAATTTCTTCGCCGTTTGACGGAGCCCTTCCCCGCACGGGCAGCACGAATCCTATCACGGGACGATAAGAATTTGCAGGTTTTCGCCGCTGTGGCGGCGAGATGCAGCGGGCCATGCTTAGCGTGTAGCCTCGGACAGTGCATTCCTGTCCGTGGGCTTTGCAACGGAGGCCAGCCCCACGGTCAATCAGAAGCAGATTGACCGTGGCTACCCGCCAACATTACCTTCCAGGGCATCGAATCCGAAGCGCCGCTCATCCTGCTCGACAAGGAAGGCATCTGCGCCTCGTCCGGTTCGGCGTGCCTCGCTGATTCCGACGAGCCGTCACACGTGATCAAGGCGATGAACCCCGATTCTGCGGCCCCGCGGCAGATGATTCGGTTTTCACTGGATTGCGAACGCGCGGCTGCAAGCACAAACACAGTGCTGGCCGTTCTGGAAAAGGCGGTTGTGGCACTACACATTTAACCGCGCAACGGTATCAATCTCGTACGGTCACGCACCGGCTGGGCGCTCACTAATCGCACCTACGCCAAACAACGGCATGGATTCGCCGCCCGCGGTTCAGGATACAGGCTGAAGTTTCTTATTTGGTTGCAAATGCAACAGGAGTTCGTCCGCGGAATTTCGCGCTTTCCTGATTGCATTGTTTCCACCCAACGTACTGAAGCTGGTTTTAACGATTCTCCTTCGGATGTCAAATCGAGTCGAAGCCATTTCAGTAACTATTTGTCCGGAGAGACCGTTGCTGCATTCGCCCGAGGGAAAAGTGAGAATCACACTGCAGCCCGCAGTGGCCAAGGTGCTCAGCAATTTGTCGAGAGATGTTTTTGATTCGGACTTATTGCAGAAGGAAGACTGGGGTCTTTCTTGAATAGCAGGATATCGACCGGCGCCTTCGACTGGACCACAGGTGCCACGGGCGATAGTTTCAAGCACGTGATAAAAGCGGCTGTACTGTACTCCTGAATAGGGGAGGTCAACAATAACTAAATCCTTGGGTGTAAGTGTGGGCGCAATTTCCAGAGCATCTGATCTAAGGGATTCACCGGTCACCCTTGCATGCCGCGGGCAGATTTTCGCCAGAGCTGCCTTGGCATCTACCAGAGGATCGCGCTGCCACGCCTCCCGTATGAAGCGCCCTGCACTTCTGGTAGGTCGAAACGGCTGGGCAGTGTGTCCCGGAGCCGCAGCACATTTGCTGGCGGCCCATATTGCTGCGGCTCGGCACGCAACTCGGCTTGTTACATTCGCGGGCAGATATCGCAGCATGTAATCTAGTGTCAACGCTTGTGCTGGGCTGTAGTAATAGCCGCCGTAGGCGTTCCAGATCGGACCTATCGATGATGGCATGGCGCAGATTTCCCGCGCGGATTCGACCAGCCGCTTCGTGCTTCTGTCCTCCAATTTGCTTGCCCGATGCCACAGCCGACATCTGTTTCTATGTCTCTTAGCGACCGGAAGCCACGCATCTGATAGCTTTACCGGATCGAGCGGAGCGTCCCGACCCACGACGGCACGAGCCAAGGTAACAGCGTAATCTTGAAGATCGATAGCAAGCACCGGGCAGTTGGTTTTTTCTGCTGCAAACCAAGCAACTGATCCCGCGCCGCAGAGGAGATCTACAATGCGGCTGGCCCTAGGAGCGCACTCAGAGATCAATTCTCCCAGTCCATTTTGCAGCATCATGCGCTTTGAGCCCATGTATTTCAATCTTATCTCGCGTACAGAGCCACAAACACCGATTCTACAACACTAAACTTCATCGTGTCCGGACACCAGGACGGATTCCGCTGGACCTTCCAGAATCGATTCCCTGTGCTCAAGGCCTTATCAACAAGCTGTCGAAATTTTACGAGTCGGTGATATGCAACGATCTGGACGTTGTCAATGTCGGGGAAGTGATTTGCTCTCGGCACTTGCACATCCGAGAATTCGATATTTGAAATCCGCTCAACTCTGTCGCTGAGAAACTGTGCGTCAAGAGGTTGGAAGACAGGGAACTGATCAACATGGTCTGAATAGTTTGCCTTGTTTCTGTGGGCACCATCCGACTCTGGTTGATCATCACGGTTTGGATAGAAAAATGGGTCGCCGGCAAGTTGAGGGTGCTCACTCGCACATTTCCAGTAGAACTTGTGCTCTCGATCTCCCCCATTCTTTTTTTCGATGCGAAAGACAAGGCGATTTCCTTCTTTGTCAAGACTGACAATCCGTCTCTTCTTGTGAAGTTGAAAAACGCCAAAAAGGTGGGCAAACGCCCGAACCGAATAGTGACTGGAATAGTAACCTGCAACAGAAGCCCAGATTGGGCTCGCCTTCGTTAGTGAGACCGAGATCAGAAAGCTGTGCACGGATCTGAGCCACATTTCAACAGCTGCCGTCGCAAAGTAAGTCAAGAGTTGCGGTCGCGCGGCAACGACTATAGTCGGAGATGATGGGTCAACCTGGTTCGAAAGCAAAACCGATAACGTTTCCGGCGCGGGAAAGGCACCCGCGGCACTCCGCTGATTTAGATCAGCAAACATGATCTGTACTCGGCTCAATAACTCGTCATCCATAAGTTCAGATCCCGAGAGCTTTATGCACCTTTGACCGCATGTCGTTTGCGATCTCCGAGATCTTCTCCGGCTTTGTCCGGCGGAGATCGTGCTTTGCTCCAAATGCTGCCCAAAGGGTATTGCGGAACAATCCGATGCCACCGCTGCCAAGGTACTTTTGGTTTTTGAATTCCTTCTTCTCAATAAACACACCGTCTCTTAGCAAGCCGGCTCGATCTGCGGTCTCTTTCAACCACTGTGTGAGGGCTTGTTGAGCATCTGCTGAGATAAACGCTGTCTTCGCATGTTGTAGTTTCCACAGCATCGCCGGCATCAAATCCAAGATTGAAACAAGCACCCTTCCCTGATAAGCAACGTTTTCAGGATTCAGTTCCTTGTGCTTCAGCGCCTTCGTGGTCTCAAAACGACCCGATGCTTCCAGCCATGCCTTGAGGCATTGTGCCAAGAACTCGGTTTGCATCTCAAGTCCCCGGATCCCACACTTCAGTAATGCGGGAAGAATGTCTTCAACCGCGTTGTTCAGAGTTGCTAGAGTAATGACATCTTTGACGCCGAACTTGATGCCTGGAATTTGGATCATTCCTACTAGCGGGCCTGTCTCCAACATTAGCCTTCGGCCGATATCTTGCGCTCGCTCTTTATCGTCGAGTGCTTCCCGATTTCCGCGTGCAGTGGGGTAGAGATCGGCGACGAGGGAGCGATCAACCTTCTTCTGGTTGAAGTTCACATCGATAAAAATCTGCGCTTGCTTCCGGGGCGGCTCGTCGGGTGCATCCAGATCGAGAAACACTTCTGCTGGTATATCCCATTTAGCGTTCGGCTTCTCTTCTTGGAGAAGTCTTACTGCGAAATATGCCCCATTTATCCGGTGTTGACCATCGATTACCGAAAAGTTAAGACTGTCACTGTTCGCATCGAAAGTCAGCGTGCCGGCTTCGGGATCCTCAGCGGGTTTGATTTCGGCACCGTTCACGTGCAGAAGTACGTTGGAGAAGGTCGGAAACTCACTCTTGACCGGCGTGATAACACCTGCGACGCCGGGGGGCCATTCGCGGCCAGGTTCATTCTTTTTTGGCTCGTAAATCTTGCAAAAGTATTTGTCCAACTTACTTGGGACATCGACTATTTCCTTTTGAAGTAGGTAAGCTGCGATATGCGCGACTCGTTTCCACTCCAACGACCGCTGGATAGCCTTTACCTTTCCCGGGTTGCGGTGAGGAGAATGAGGCGTCCCCGGCCACCATTCCATGAGCTTCGTGACATCCAGGGCACAAAGACAGTGTTTCTTTTGTTGCAGATCTGGAAGAACAAAAGGGTTTTTGGGAACGATCACGGAAATCCGTTGGACAGACGCTCCGCTAGATGGGTTCTTCATAGTCCAATTCCCCTAAGGTTGACTTCAAGACCGTTGAGCACGCCTCGTCGGCCTATGCTGTTGAGGATTATCCCGGGAGTCTTCCCTTTCCGCGAGTGCGCAACCCCAGCATTTCGCTTGGCCTCATCCCATTTCGCCGAAGCGTTGGCGTCCTCGCACGCGACTACGAGGGGAGTATAACAGAACCCTGGATCTAAAACCGCAGGCAAGAGGCCGGCTGGCGCAGCCCTTCTCAGGTGTGTGGGTCGCGACGCAGCCACCCCCGCTCTCGCACGCGTGGTCGGGGGACGAATAACGCAATCGTGAAACGGGGAAGATGGCAGACCCAAGCAAGGGTCTGCGCCAGCCAGTGTCACAGTTTGACGACACCACATACGCGGGTGGCGGCGACATCGTTTTGCCATGTCGGCGCCGGTTGCAGGAAAGCCAGTTTTACAAGGGGGGGCGCCGAAGCTGGGCTCCACTCCCCCACATACCCTTAGAACACCGCCTGCCCCTGGATGTCTCCTATGCTCCTTCGGCTCTTTGGTGGGCCGGGGCTGCCCCTCGGGGTCTGCGATCGTGGTCCCTTGATGCACCTTGCAGCGAACAGACCACGGAAGGTCTGCACCAACCCCGCCGAACGGCTATAATTTACGAAATAGTCCACTATCCCGGCGGCGGTCAAGCCAATTCTGGGTTCTGCCTCCTGCCCCAAACCAGGAATACGCCTACCTGTTCACCACGTTCCATTTGGGTAGGGATGAGGCGTTCGGCGAAAATTGTCCGACGCAAGAGGCTTCGTCATAACTGTGGAACGGATAAAGAACCAGAATCGCGCTTTGCACGGCTGGACAACGCCGTTATAATTTCGTCCGGCGCAAAGCATGACCGTTTCAGGCCCGGTTCTGAAGGTATGACGACTCAACGAGAATTCCTGGGTAGGAATATCCCGGCGGCGGCCGACAGGGCATGGAAATCCGGCTCTCGTCGAGCGTCGCGCCAGCAGACGGCCGGGACGCTAATTCGCAAATACGCGCGGGAAGGATCCGTGCCCGGAAGGTAAAATATGAAAAAACTTTTGATCTTGCTAATGCTCGCCCTGGCGGCGGAGTCGTGCGGCAGACGGCAAACCCAATCATCACGCGCATCCGCATCGTCAGCCAACACCCCGGTCCGTGGCCCTTTTTCTGACAGCGAGCTTCAGGCGTTTTCCGCCCTTGGACCTATTGATACCCACACTCACGTCTTTCAAAATAATCCGGCCTTTGACGCCATGCTGCAAAGGCTCCATCTGCACATTCTGGACATCTGCGTTGACGACGATCACAGCTCGTTCCAAAAAGACTTGCCGCTCGAAATCCATGACGCCTTGGAAGTGGTCCACGCCAGCAGTAACCAGGCAGCGTTATGCACCACTTTTGATCCGTTCAAATTCAGAGAGCCCGGTTTCACTCAAGCCGTCATTCGCCAGATCAACCACAATTTTGATCAGGGGGCCATTGCCGTAAAAATCTGGAAGAACATCGGCATGGAGATTAAGGATGCGAAGGGACATTACATCCTGCCGGATAATGCCATCTTCGAGCCCATCTACAAGGATATTGCCGCACACCACAAAACCCTCATCGCTCATGTTGCGGATCCCAATACCTTGTGGGAACCTCCCAATCCCAAGGCCCCGGACTACTCCTATTATATGAAGCACCCCGAGTGGTACATGGATCAGAAGTCCCATCCTGCCTCCAAAGAGGCGATCCTACGGGCGCGCGACCATCTATTGGAAGAAAATCCGGACCTGCGCGTAGTGGGCGCACACTTGGGAAGTATGGAAGCCGATTTCAGCCAGATCGCCCAGCATTTGGACCGCTATCCCAATTTCGCCGTCGATATCGCCGCCCGCATGCCCTACCTGATGATGCAACCCCGCGCCAACATCATTGCTTTCATTGCCAAATACCAGGACCGGTTGCTCTACGCCACCGATTTTGAATTTTTTCCCGGCAATGACCCGCAGGCAACGGTCATGGATTGGCAGAATCATTACGCGCGCGATTGGAGATTCTTCGCGACGAATGACACTCTGGATTATCAGGGCCGCAAGGTGCAGGGGCTTGATCTGCCTCAGCCCATTCTCCGCAAGCTCTACCACGACAATGCCCTGCACTGGTTCCCAGGGATCCTTCCGGCGGGCGATTGAGTTTGACAGGCTTGCCCGCGCTTGAAACAGACGCCGCCGCGCGCCAGAGTCTTGGGAAAGGATGACCCCCACGGGCAATTCCCCCCACGGCAATATTGACGTGCAGGGCTGGCATAACGATTTGATGGCACCTTGCCTGGAAAACAAATCATCAAAGCGTGAAAACTTTTTTTGACATCATCTTCGTGCCTGTTGTATCTCTATCTTCGTGCCTCGAAGACATGCAGTGGACTGAGAGGAGTGAGAGCGGAGTGGGTGCAACCATCTTGAAGGTGGATCAGTTGAAAGTGGAGGTTCATGGCAGCCGCCAAGCTGCGGGCGAAGCTGCGGCCAGGTCGGCGGCGGAGAGCCTCCGAAGGCTTGCCGGCACGCATCCGTCGTTCGGAGTCATCTTCGCGACGGGCGCCTCGCAGCTTGAAACGCTCGGGGCGCTGGTAGCCATTCCCGGACTTCCCTGGGAGCATGTGGTGGGCTTCCATATGGATGAGTATCTGGGCCTCAGCGCCAGTCATCCCGCGTCTTTCCGCCATTACCTCCGCGCCCAACTGACGAGTCACGCTGCGCTGCGCGAGTTTCATGAGATTGACGGCTCGTCCGCTGATGCCGCCCGCGTCGGTGCGGAATACACCGAACTGCTCCGCGCCCACGTCCCGCAATTATGCCTGCTCGGCATCGGGGAGAACGGGCATCTGGCCTTCAACGATCCCGCCGAGGCGGATTTTGAGGATCCCGTAGACGTGAAGGTGGTTTCCTTGGACCGCACCTGCCGCCAGCAGCAAGTGGCGGAGGGCTGGTTTGGCAGCCTGGAAGAGGTGCCACGGCAGGCTCTGACGCTGACCATCCCTGCCTTGATGCGCGTGCCGGAGCTTATCGTCTCGGTTCCCGGGGAACGGAAGGCGGGGATCATGAAGCGGGTGCTGGAGGAACCGCTTTCAACCGCCTGCCCAGCTACCATCCTGCGCACCCACCCCCACGCCACGGTTTTTCTGGATGAAGCCTCAGCCTCGGAATTGCGGCGCCCGGGGCGGGCATGAAGGAATGAGGAACGCCGGGAAAATGCGGCGAGCGCCCGATTCCGGTGCCCAATATCCTATTGGCAGCCGATTTCCACGCGCTGTAGGGGCGGGCCTTGTGCCCGCCCGTGGGCGACCACAAGGGTCGCCCCTACAGGGCGAGTGAGAATCGGGTTCCGAGGAGCCTAAGTGAACAGCATTGGGGTTAGCGGAGGAAATGATGACGGACGAAAAAAATCCGGAGATGGATCGCAGAAGCTTTGTGAAACAAGCGGGAGGAGCGTTCCTGGGCGCTTCGGCGGCCCTGAAGACGGCCCGGTCGTACGGGCGCATTCTGGGCGCTAATGACCGGATTCGGCTGGGGCAGCTCGGTTGCGGCTCGCGCAGCGAGGGGCACGTGCACATGGTCCACTTGGCATCCAGGCAGACCCCGGTGGAAACGGTGGCGGTGTGCGATCTGTGGAGTCTGGCGCGGGAGCGGCGGGCGGCGCAGGTGAAGAAGTTCTTCGGCGCTGAGCCGCGACAATATCAGTATTCGGAGGAGATGCTTGCCGGCAAGGACATTGACGGGGTGATGATTGCGACGGGCGACTTCCAGCACGCCAAGCTTTGCATCGAGGTGGTCCAGGCGGGCAAAGATTGTTACGTGGAAAAGCCTTTTGCCAATGTGCTGGAGGAGGCCAAAGCGGCGCGCGCCGCGGTGAAGGCATCCAAACAGGTGGTGCAAATGGGAACCCAGCACCGCAGCCAGCCTTACCCGCTGGCGGTACGCGACATCATACGTTCCGGCCGCATCGGGCCGGTGGTCCACATCGAGCAGGAATGGAACGTGAACGAGGAACGGTGGCGGTTCCGCCACCACGACACGGGCGTGAACGCCGAAATGCTTCGGGACACATCGGGTACGGGATGGAAGCAGTGGACGTAGGACCGCCCTTCCCAACTTCGGGAGCAGGATACGGACTGGAAGCGGTGGCTGCTCGGCAAGCCAGACCGTCCTTTCGATCCGCACGTCTATCTGGAATTCCGTTTGTACAAGGATTTCTCCTCCGGTATTTTCGACCAGTGGCTGAGCCACGGCTCCGATTTGGTTCACTTGTGGATGGATGAGGCGTACCCGGCGAGCGCCGTTGCGCAGGGAGGGATCTTCATCTGGAATGACCAGCGGGAAAACCCGGACACTTGCGTGGCGGCCTTCACCTATCCGAAGGGTTTCCTTTACACCTACAAAACGACTTTCGGAAACAGTTACCGCAGTTTTAGCCGCATTCAGGGGCGAGACGGCACGATTATGAATTACGGCGGCGAGGGGGCTTCACTCTTCGTGGTTACCAAGGAGGGAGGCAGGCAGGAGATTGATCCCTGGGATTCCGGGCCCGTTTACACCCAGGTTCCTGGCATGGGCCTGCCCCGCGAAGGCGCTGAGATCGTCCATGTTCCTGGCGGTCCTGCGCCCAATTCGCTCGGCCCCACCGATGATGACGTCACCCATCTCGAAAACTGGCTGCGGGCCATGCGAGACCGCCGGCAGCCGAATGCCAATGTGGACCACGGCTTTTCGCACGCCCTGGCAGTGATCATGGCGGCCCAATCCTACTGGGGCGGCAAGAAGCTTTATTGGAATCCACAGACTGAAGAGATTGTCGACCACCCCGCGTAGGGCCCCCACAGTAGTGGTTCCTCACGTTGGCTCCGAGTGCCGCCATGATTTTACCAATGTTGTTCGTTTCAGTATATAAGTTACTTATTTACATTGTGATAGATGAATTTGAAATCTAACGTTTGGGTACTCTCCAGTGGATTCGTCTAACAAAGCACTATGCTTTTTACGAGACTTCGCTCGCAAAAAGTGCCGCGCCGTAGCGCCGCCACCATTAGCCCGCATTTCTCACAAACAAATTGAAAAATGCTGTCTTTTCTGGCACAAGCATTTTGTTTAGAAAAACTTGCTCCAGGGAATGGAGACAGCCTTATGAGTACCGCGTGCGGCGGAGAACCTTTTGAATGTTAGCCCCTCACCCCAACCAAGCGGCATACACACGCCTTGCCATGCCAGGCAGGGGCCGCCTGTCCCCTGTATACAATGTATCGCATCGAGACAAAGCACTTTTTCAATCCATGCACCCTGCCCTTGGTTAGAATGGTATGGATTCCATGACGGTTTGGAACCGGCAGAGGGCTTCCCGGAGGTGGCCGGAGTGGCAAGCGCGACTAAAATTTTCGGAACGAACCCTAAGAACCCATTTCTCACTCGGTTTGCTGCCGCAACTGAAGGGCAGGGTTTCAAACCCGCCGAAAAGAGCGGCGTACATCATTATTTTCGGAACGAACCCTAAGAACCTATTTCACACCAAGTTCGCTGCCGCAACTGAAGGGCAGGGGTTCATACCCCGCCCTTCGTTCGTACTGGAGAATCTGGTGAGGAGAAATCCGGATTTGGCCAGCCTTTTGCCTTACTGTGAGGCAAGACGCAAAGGATACAAGACAGAAAAGATGCTCAAAAATGACAGAACGAACCGTAGAAGTTATTGAACACAAATAAGTTGCTCCGGTTCGTTCTGCACAACGAACCGGAGATTAGGCACCGCAGTGTGGCAGACGGAGGGCATCGGTAGCCGGAAGACCAGGGTGACAAAAATTATCAAGTGAAGCGGAGTGGGGGTGATGGTACAGTTTGCTGTAGGCGCGGGCGTTGTGCCCGCCCGCTGACGACCACGAGGGTCGCGCCTACAGCAAACTGCGACACTACCAAGGCGCTTGTTGAACAAGTTCTGGTTGAGCCCCGGTCAAACAGGTTCAACTCCGGAGTGGACTTCAAGGCTTCCCGGCGTCCTGGCTTCTTGAGGTCAGCACAAACTCCTTGATCTCACGGCGCTGCTTTTCAGTCTCTGCCAATTGTTTGGCATGGAGCATGGAGAATATCTGAAACTGTTGCTGAGCTTCGTCCTTCTTCCCGGAACGGACCAGGGCCTCGCCCAACCGGTAATGGGCGTCGGCAAGGCTGGGTTGCAATTTGATCGCTTCGCGGTACTGCTCGATGGCCGGGGGGTATTGGTGGACCTGGGTATAGAGGATTCCGAGTTGAAGATGAGCATCGGGAAACGACGGGTTGATGGAAACGCTCCTCTGCAGGAGATCTTCAATCTTGGGTAAATCGGCGGGCTTGGCTTGGATGCGGAAAGCTTTCCAAAGGCAAAGCGCGTAATAATAAAGCGCCTGGGAATTCTTGGGCTGTAACTGAACAAAGCGGCTGAACCGGTCGGTCACGGCCTGCGCTTGAACGGGTGAAATGTCGTAGGTCTTGCCCAGGAACATGTATGGCCTGGGATCAGCAGGGTTCAGATCGATGGCCCGGCAGAAAGCATCGATGGCCTGCTGATAATGGGTTCGGGAATAGAGGGCAATGCCCAGACCAATCTCCATCCTGGCGGACGATGGAAAAAGCTGCACGCCGCGGCTGAAAACCTGGACAGCGGGTTCGAGCGTGTGGTGCAGAAGGAACTCGCTTCCCCAATCGAAGATGTTGCTTTCACTGGGGTCCATGTGGGCGGCGAGCTGGTATTCACCCTCGGCCTGGAGAAACTGGCCGGTTTTTTCATCGGCGATGGCCAGCAGGGAATGTGAATCTGCCGCATCGTGGTGGCTCAGCGCCTGCTGAAGACTCGTTTTGGCGCCGGCGTATTGGCCGGTCTCGATCTCGGCGAGTGCCAGATCATAGCTGTTGTCGTAAGCTGCCGGATCGAGGCGGGCAGCTTTTTGGAGATAGGGAATGGCCTCATTCAACTTTCCAGCCTGGATATAGAACTCGCCGAGGTTGTGATTGGTGGAATAGTTGTCCGGTTCGATCTGCGCCGCCTTCTTGAATTCAGTTTCAGCCTGGGCGTTGTGGTGGAGCGCGACAAGACTTGTGCCCAGGTACATGCGGGCTTCCGCAGATTGTGGATTCAGGCGGACCGCCTTGGCAAAGTAACTGCCGGCTTCCTGGTTTTTGCCTTGACCGGCGCAGGTCAAGCCCATCAATTCGTTGACCTCAAAGTTCTTTGGATCTTGTTGGAGCAAGTTGTTGAGCACTTGCCGGGCTTGGCCAAACTTACGAGCTTGATAAAGGGTCACGGCTGCTTGGAATTGGCGGTTTAGAGGGGTTTGGCCAGTGGCTGGAGTTTGGCCCGCGCCCAAAGAGGCCGATGCGGCAGCGCAGGCCAATCCTGCGGTGAGGCAAAGACTTCGAAACTTGATTGGGATCCACACGCGCATGAGCCGCATTCTAGCCTTCACGTGCATGGATGGCAAATGGATTTGGTTGGGGTAGAATCAAGATTCCACAATGATGCGCGCGATATCCAGACCTTTCAAGAAATCCATGGAGTATCGGAAGCAGCGGGGCTTGGCTCTCTCATTTCTTGCAGGATTTCTTTTGCTCTGCAACACGCCCAGTTTCCCGCAAACTGTTACGCGCCCGGGTGCCGCCCCGGCTCTGCCTGCCGCTGCCCAGGCCAGTTTTAAGAAGGCTCGCAGTCTCCTTCAACAAGGAAACTTCAACGCAGCCCTCACGGAAGTTCGGGAGGGGCTTCGCCTCGCGCCCCACAGCGTCATGGGATTAAATCTCCTCGGCATCATCCTGGGTGGCGAGGGGAATCAGGCAGAAGCCCTGGCCGCGTTCCAATCGGCGCTGCGCCTGGCCCCCGATTCCACGGAAACCCACAACAATCTGGGTGATCTTTACGTGCAGGAACGGCAGCCGGGCTTGGCCGAAGCGCAGTTTCAGGCCTCACTCCGCCTCGATTCCCGGAATCGGGACGCCAATTACAACCTGGGTTCCATCCTGCTCTCCCGGCATGACGCGCGGCGTGCTATTCAATACCTGGAGCGCATCCATCCTCCGGATGCAGCAACTTCATTCCGGCTGGTGCAGGCGTACTTCGCGGCGGGGGAGAATTCGAAGGCTTTGTCAACGGCTCAGGCACTTTCGGCGCAGGCCCCGCAAGACCTGAAAGTCCATTTTTCATTGGGTGTGCTGCTTGCCTCGGAACGTCAATTTCAACCCGCCATTCATGAGCTGGAGTTGGCGGATGCGTTAAAGCCGGGAACCTTTGAGATTTTGCACAACCTCGGCGGCGCTTACCTGCGAGCCAGGGAGGATGCCAAAGCGGAAGCAACTCTTGAACGGGCCCAGGCGCTGAAGCCCGATTCAGTCAATACGTTGTACCTTGAGGCCCAGGCTTACACCCATCAGAAGAACTATCTGAAGGCTTTCCAGCTTTTGTTTCGTGCCCGCCAGTTTGATCCCAAGAATACGGATATTGTTTTTCTTCTGGCCCGCCTCAGCATGATGCAGGATTATTTTGAAGATGCGATCCCATTGCTTGAAGACGGCTTGAAAATCGCCCCGAACCGGCCGGACCTCCACGCGGCCCTGGGTGAAAGCTATTTCAGCGCCGGCAATCTTGATAAAGCCTACGAACAATTTCGCATCTTGCTCCGGCTCGATCCCTCCGCCCCATCCTATGGCTTCATGGGGCTTTATTACCGCAGAAAGGGACAATTCGATGAGGCAAAGAAGGAATTCAGCTTAGGGTTACAAAAGGATGCTCACAACCTGGAGTGCCTCTATAACCTCGGCTATATCGCGGATAAGCAGGGGGATTTTCGGGCGGCAGAAAATTACCTGCAGCAGGTGCTGAAGTTGAATCCGGATTTCAATGATGCGCTTTTCGAATTGTCCTCGGTGGAAACTGAGCAGAAAAGATTTGGGGAGGCGGTGCCGCTCTTGCAGCATTATGTGCGGTTGAACCCCAACCAATCGAAAGGATATTACAAGCTCGCCATTGCGGAGCGCAGCCTTCATCAGATGCAAGCCTCGCAAACCGACTTTAAGATCTTTGAAACCCTGGCCAAGAATCCTCAGTCCGGGCCGATGCCTTTCCAGCATTTTCTGGAGGGTGTAAGCGAAAAGGTCAGCTTGCCGCCGCAAGAGCAAGCGCAGGCGGACCTTCGGGACCTTGATCAGCAGATGAAGCAGCACCCGGACCGGCCGAAGTATCTCTATCTGCTTGCGGAAACATATCTCAAACTTGGCCAATTGCCTGCGGCTCGGGAAAACCTGGCGCGGCTTCGACAGGTGAGCGGCGGCGACGTCCGGACTCTTATGGGAGAAGGCGTGCTTTTGGCCCGCTACAAACTTTTTGCCGATGCCATTCAATATTTTCAGGCGGCAGTGGCGGGAGATTCGGGCTCGGACGATGCCAAGTACGATTTGGCGGACGCTTATTTCGAAATGGGAGACTATCCCCACGCTCTGGAGTGGTTGCAGAAGATCTCTTCACAAGGCAGGAATCAGGCATCCTACTTGGCCTTGTGGGGTGATACGGAAGGCCACCTGGGGCGCTTTCCGGAAGCCGAGTCCATTTTCAACAAAGCCATCCAGCAGAGCCCGGATGAAGATTCCTATTATCTCTCCCTGGCGCTGATCGAGCTTCGTGCCGGAGACTCTGCCGGCGCCGGGCAGACGCTGAAACATGGCGAGGATCGGATTCCCGACTCTGGGGAAATCCTGTGGGGGCAGGGCGTGCTGGCCGTAGTCCAAGGAGATAACAAAAAGGCCCAGGATTATTTCGAAAGGGCGCAGGACTTGCTGCCGGAATGGGAGAGCAGTTACTCAGCGCTCGGGACTTTTTATTTTGAGACAGGGCAATTCTCCAAAGCGCAGGAGACACTAAACCGCTACGCCAAGCTATTTCCAAACGGCGGTCTGAACGTCGATAAGCTGCGCCAAGTTCTGGCAACTTACAACCGCCGAGCGGCTCAGGAACCCCAGCCACTCTCACCCCAGGAGCGCACGCAGTTTCTGGCCATGGCCCTGGTCCTGGCGGAGCGCAACCCGTAACGAAACTCGAAAGTGGGCCGGTTTGCTGTAGCGGCTGTCTCTGACCACCGACTCTTATTTTTAGACAGTCTTCGGCGGTCGAAGACCGCCGCGACAGCAAGCAAACGCCCACCTTCCTTCCGGCGGCGACTGTAACCCTTCCTCAAATGAGGTGTAACGAAATTTCTTCGACCCTCGTATCCATATGTGGTTGTGGGCACTGAACGTTCTTTCCACCTTGGTATAACTTATTGCACATCCCAGGGCCGCGGGCGGCCCGTGTGTTGTGGCAGCCCGGGCCATTTTGCGGAGGTAATCATGCAGTCTAAACTCGTTCGGCTCGCATCATTTGTTGCCGTCGTGGCAGCGGTTGCAGTTTTCGTTACGCCCCCCGTCAAGGCAGCTCCCGCTACGAATTACCACCTGATTAAGAAAGTAGTGCTGGGAGGCGAAGGCTTCTGGGACTACCTGAAGATGGACAGCAAGGCGCGCCGGCTCTACATATCACGCGGAACCCACGTGATGGTTCTGGATGCCGACACCTATAAAGTGGTGGGTGATATCCCTGATACTCAAGGCGTGCACGGTATTGCCCTTGCCCCTGAATACGGCCGTGGTTTTGCGAGCGACGGCGGGGCGAGCCAAGTCACTATTTTCGATCTAAAGACTCTGAAAACACTGGGGACCGTCAAGACCGGTGAAGGTCCGGACGGTATCATTTACGATCCCGCATCGCACCGCGTCTTCACCTTCAATGGCCGCGCTGGCACTTCAACGGCCATTGACGCAAAGACGGGAAAAGTGGCAGGGACCATCGACCTGGGTGGCCGTCCGGAATTTGCCGCGGCCGATGGCAGGGGTCACGTTTACAACAACCTTGAAGATAAAAGCATCGTCCTTCAGATTGACTCGCACTCCCTCAAGATTTTGAACCGCTGGCCCATCGCGCCCGGCGAAAGTCCGTCCGGCATGGCTGTTGATGCCCGGCACCGGCGGGTTTTCAGTGGATGCCACAACCAAATGATGTCCATCTTGGACGCGGACACCGGCAAAGTGATTGCCACCCCGCCCATCGGCCGCGGCGTGGACGCCAACCGTTTCGATCCGAAAACACAATTGGCCTTCAGCTCCAACGGCGACGGCACTCTGACCGTGATTCACGAAGACTCACCGGACAAGTTCACTGTGGTCCAGAACGTCCAGACACAACGCGGAGCGCGGACCATGGCGCTCGATCCCAAGACTCACCGGGTGTTCCTGGTGACGGCGCAATTCGGTCCGCCGCAACCCCCGAAGCCCGGCCAACGTTTCCGCCGGCCCACGATCGTGCCGGGGTCGTTTACTCTGCTGGTGTTTGGGCCATCACGGTGAGGTCTTTGACAACCCACGGTCTCCCCGCTGGAGGCTGGCGCAGACCCTTTTAAGTTCACGCCAGCCGTCTCCGTGCGGAATTGGGCTAGACGTAAGGGCCCGTTCAGAAATTTATGTTCCATCTTCCGACCGGCAGCCCTCACCCCAGCCCTCTCCCCGCCTGCGGGGAGAGGGCTGGGGTGAGGGCTGGGGTGAGGGGGAACGCGACGACCCTGCCATAAACAACAGGAGGCACACCCTCACTGAACGGTAATGAGATTAGCGGGGGCTTGGGCCCTCGGTGACTTGAACCAGCGCGGTTGGACGGACCCACTTCGCAAATGCGGCCCTCACGTCCTCGGTGGTGAGCTGGACGTAGCGCCGCGCGGCGCGAACCGGCTCGTCGAGGGGCAAGCCGATCACGGCGCGGGAGAGCAAACCACCGGCAATGCTATCCACGCTTGATTCGGCCAGGGGAATTTCCCGTAGCAGCAGCGCCTTTGCCTGCTGCAGTTCGTCAGAAGATGCAGATTGGGTTTGCATCTGCTTCAAATCGTGCATCACAATGGCGCGAGCCTTGGAGACATTGGGCGGATCACAACCGTAATTGACTTCATAGATGCCCCGGGTTTTGCCGAAATTAAAAGAAGAAGAAACGTAGTACACCAGACCCCCGTTTTCGCGCAGGTCTTTGTAAAAGCGCGTGGCATAAAAGCCTCCGCCCAGAACGTGATTGCCCAGTTCCAGCGCGTAATAGTCCGGGCTGAACCGGTTCAATCCCAGAGTTTCGGCGAGCGTCACCCGGTCCTGCACCCGGCTCGTGTCCGGAACGGCCGTCGTGGAGGGATGGTTGAACGGCACGGCCTGAAGATCGGTTACCGGCTTTGGCCCCGCAGCTTTCCAGCCGCCAAAATACTTTTCGATCACGGCGCGCGCTTCATCCGGTTGAATGTTACCGATGACCACGAGGGTGGTTAAATCCGGCCGGAAGGTGCGGGTATAGTAATTTTGTACATCTTCCAGAGTCAGTGATGAGACGGTGGCTGGCGTCGCGTGGCGCAAAGAGGGATCGTTCTTGGGGAAGAGGGCCGTGTGTAAAGCTTGTTGCATCAGGAAATTTGGACTTTGCAGCTCGCCAGCCACAGCGGCGGCCAATTGCCTTTGAAGAATCTTGAAGGCCGGTGCGGGCAGCGCGGGTGAGAGTTCGTTTTCCGCCAGAAGCTTGACGCCTTGGTCGAATTGGCCCGGCATCACCTCCAGGGAGAATCCCGATCCGGCCGATTCGTTGGCCCCGATGGCGTCCAGGGCGCGCTGAAAAGCCAGGCGGTCGAGCGTGGTGGTGCCGTAGGAAAAAAGCTGGGCCAGCATGCTGCTGGTCCCTTCCTGGCCGGGCGGTGTTTCAAGGTCGGAATTGGTCTTAATGCGGCCGTAAACGCTCACCGTATTGCTCACCCGCTCCGGCTGCACAATCAGCTTCAGCCCATTCGCCAGGGTGGTGACAACCGGGGTGACGGTGGAGGAAGGAATCGAAAGCCGGTTCAAATCCTGTGCTGCCCAAACCGGCAAAACCACAGGGTGCGTCTGCTTGGGAGCAAACGATTCCTGGCCGCCAAAGCCTTTCGAGGAAACGGGCTTTCCGGAAGGCTGAGGCGTGAGGACTGCGGTGATGGTATGGTCAAAGGCGAGGTATTTCTTCGCCACTCGATTGACGTCTTCGGTCGTTACCTTCTCAATCGCCTGAACGTCATCTTCCGGCGAGCTGTGGCTCTCGACCGCGACAGCTTGTGACCAAGCCATGGCCAAGCCTGAGACCGAATTCTTCTGGAACTCATCATCCACAAGCTCGTGGAGCTTTGCGGCCTTCACAAGATCCGGCGGAACACCATGCTGGACCTCGTCCTCCAGGATCTGCCGCATCTGGCCAATCAGCCCGGCTCCGTCGGCGCCCTTGGGATACGCAGCCAGGGCGAAGCCCAGACTGGCGTCGGGCAGACCGTTTAGAGAAAATCCGGCGTAGAGCGCCTTGCCTTCCGGCACCATCGCATACAGGCTGCCGCGTTGGCTGCTCAAGACATCCGCCAGGACTTCAGCGGCCGCAAAATCCGGGCTGTTCGACCCGGGCATTCGGAAGGAGATCAGACCCAATCCGTACGGGAGGTCGGTGTTCAATTGCAGCGACTGCGGTTTCACGGGTTCCAGGTTCACTTGAGGTTTGGCGGGCAGGTGTTTTGCCGGAATGCTTGAGAAGAGGGTTTCTACTTCGGCCTGGACTGCGGGGGGATCAATGTTGCCCACGATCACCAGGATGGCATTGTTCGGGGCATACCAAGTCCCATAAAACTTGTGAAGCGCATCTCCTGTCAGCTTGTCGAAGGATGGGCGCGTGCCCAGCGCGTCGTGGGCGTAGGGTGTTCCCTGGAACATGGCCGCGAGCAACTTCGCGTAGAAAACGTAAGTTGGGCTCGAAAGATCCTGCGCCACCTCCTGCTCAATGGCGGGGCGCTCCTTGTTCCAGAGCGGGTCGGTATCAAGAACGCCGCGCATTCCAATGGATTGGACGTGCAACGCGACATCCAAGTCCTCGGCCGGGACGGTGAAATAATATTGAGTGATCACCTGCTGAGTGTCGGCGTCAAAATTGCCACCCATCGCTGCCGTGATGTCGGCTAATTGATCGGCAGACAAATCCGGACTGCCACGGAAAATCATGTGCTCCTGGGCATGAGCGATACCGGGGAATTCCGGCGGGGCTTCGTTGGACCCCACCATATAATTCACGACGGTGGTCACGACCGGTGCTAGATTGTCCCGGACGATCACCAATCGAAGCCCGTTCGCCAAAGTTGCGCGCAGAATGTTTTGGCCTTGCGGCTCCGGGCTTGCGGCCGCGGGGAGGACGGTCCCCGACGCCACCATCAACATTCCGGTTAGGACGACAAATGTCTCCAAAAGGCCACGCCGCCATTCAACCTTGGCGTGAATGCAAGGGCGGTGGAACTGAGAATTGCTCACACCGTTCCAAGCCAATCGAGAGGCGTTGAGTTTCGAGGTTTTCCGTTCTCTGATGAAGAAACGTATCCAATTCATGCGCACCATCCGGGATGAAATCCGCACAAGAAAGTGTGCGAAGGCTTCAGTGATCGAATTTCCTTGAAATTCTGAGTGTATAACGTAAACCGATACCGGGGGAACATTCCTGTTAGACCCTGACTCCTCGCGTAGCCCCTCAGTTTCGGGTGGCGTAGCGCCGCCCTTTAGGGCGGCACATGCCTTGCGGGTGTTGCCGCCGCGCGTAACCCCTCAGTACCACCATTCCCAAGGACGGTAACGTATTCTTGCAACGATCTTCAACAACCCCTTACCCCCAGCCCCTCTCCCCGCAAGAGGGGAGAGGGTGGCGCGCAGCGCCGGGTGAGGGGTTGCAAGTAGCGCCGCCCTTTAGGGCGGCACGTGCCGGGCTGAAGCCCGGCGCTACTTTATAGCGCAAACAAGGGTATGCTAAAAAGGCTTACTGATGCCTCACCGCTCTTTTATCTACGGGATGATTCTTGTGGCGGCTGTGAGCTTGCAGGCGGCCCGCCTGCCGCCAGCCCGCGTCGCGCTGGACCTTCAGAACGTACAGGCCGCGGCTTCTTCTGCCTCTTCAAGCAACCACTCCACCATTGCGGCACGTCAAGCCGGAGCCATCGCCCGCCTGCGCGCCCGTCTTGATGCCCGCCCGGATGATGTTCAGACGATGGCCACGCTCGCTGGTCTCTATATGAATGTGGGAAACCTGGCCAAGGCTGAGCTACTGCTGGCCAAGGCCGCGAAGCTGGACCCGGGTTCTTCAACCATTCGCCTGAACTGGGCGGCGGCGCTGGCGCGTCTGCACCGCTATCCCGAAGCTGAAGCCGCACTCAAAGGAATTCGCGCGCCCAGTACCCCAGCGAGCCGCATCGAGTATTGGAGGATCAAGGCGTCCATCGCTCTCGGGCTTGGCAACCGGAGAGTTGCCGCAAGAGATATGGAAGAGGCCCTGGCGGTCGATCCGCAAAACCCGGGCCTTCGACTGGCTACGGGCTTAGCGGAGACTGAAGCTGGACGATGGAACACGGCCATTCAAACCCTAGCTCCCGTTTTCGATTCTACTCATGACCCAAGTGCGGGGTTGGCGCTGCTTCGTGCCCAGACTGCGGCTCACCAGGACGCTTCCCGGACCCTCGCCGAACTCGACGGCCTTTCATTTCCCCCGGCTCAGGATGTGGCCTTTCGAGTTGAAATGGGAAGAATTTTGGTTCAAGCGGGAATGGAGGGCCAGGCGGCCAGCGAGTTCCAGCGGGCCGCCCGCGAGTCACCGCTGCGAGCGGATCTCTTCTACGACCTCGCGCTCGCTCAGTTTGATGCAGGACAGATCGGCGCGGCTCTGGCCAGCGCTCAACGCGCCAAGTCCTCGGCTGACAGCGGCGCCGTTGAGAGCTTGCTAGGCGATATTGATGAGAAGCGCGGCGATAGTTTGGCTGCCGTGCACAGCTACCAAGCGGCCGTGCGGCTGGAACCTGGAAATGAGCAGTATTACATGGCACTGGGATTGGAGCTGTTGCGGCACCAGACTTACAAACCTGCTGCGGCCGTTTTCCGCGATGCCGCACAGAGGTTCCCCCGATCGGCGCGGGCTCGCATTGCCCTGGGCGTCACGGATTATCTGTTGGAGGAATATTCCGCCGCCGCCAAAGACTTGATGGCTGCAGGAAGGCTAGGGAAAGACCCCGTCATGGCCTATCAGTATCTAGGGGAGACGCAGCTCGAACAGCCCCCGGCCCCGGACGTGGCGGCCGTTACACAGCTTTGCAATTTTTCAGACGCCCACCCTTGGAACAGCCACCTTTCGGGCTATTGTGGCGCGTTGCTGGCTCGATCCGAACATGAGCAGGGCAATCCCGCCCCGTCACAAGACGCCATGCGGCGTTTGGAAGCTGCCGCGCGGTTGAATCCGAACGATGCCATCGCCCGCTGCGAGCTGGGGAAGGCTTATGAGGAGATGAAGCAGTGGCAGCCGGCTCGCGAAAGCCTTGAAGTCTGCGCGCGGCTCACGCCGGATTCCGCCGAGGTCCACTACCGGTTGGCGCGAGTCTGCCAAGCCCTCCGGGATGGGCCTTGCGCAAAGCAGCAGACTCAACTGCACGATGAGGCCGTCAAGAAAGTGGTGACCCAGAATGCCGCGCACGACCGCACCCTGCGAAAATTCCTCTATACGATGAAGAACTATGCCTCACAATAACAGGCCGTGCCTAGGAGCTGTGAGATAACAACTGTTCCATTTCGGACCCAATACATCCCCTCACCCCTGCCCGCTCCCCGCCAGCGGGGAGCGGGTGACGCGAAGCGGCGGGTGAGGGGTGCCCGTTGGGAGATGGAACAGTTATTTCTGAACGGGCCCTTACAGCAGAGGAGCGGGCGCGCTCATGCCAGCTCCCGGATCACTTCGCGTGCGGATTGCGTGGCAGGCTCACCAGATTGGCGAAAATTCGATAAGCGCCCGGAACACCTTCCGGTAGCTCCCGGTAGAAGGCGTAGGCGTTGTATATGTAAATCCCCTTGCCGTAACGCGCGTAGAGCAATCCGCCTTTCTGCGGGTCCTGGCCGGGATCGTGCGTTTCGAGCAGTGCCGTGTAGTGCGGGTCCCAAGACTTCAAGAATTTCGATCCCCGCTCCTCAACCCAACCTTTGAAGTCATTTGTTGTAATCTTGTTGGGCCAGTTGAAGACCGGATTCGAGGGATCAAGGATCACAACCTTGGAGTCTTCATCCGTCACTTCTTCCGGATCGCGGGTCATGGTGTAGGGGTAAGGGCCGTAATTGTGATCGAACTCCGGCGTGTTGTATTGCACCACCACTACGCCGCCGTTCTTCACATAGTCCAGAATGCGGCCGTTGTAAGTAATCAAGTCCTGGCGCACGGCGTAAGTGCGCACCCCCAGCAAGATCACCTCAAACTTGGAGAGATCACCGCTCGCAAGGTCAGCGCTGGTGAGGAGATGAACGTGAATCCCCAGGTTTTCGAGCGATTCCGGCACTTCGTCGCCGCTACCCATGATATAGCCCACGTTCAAGTCCTTTGCCATTTTCACATCCACTCCGGTGGTGCGGTAAGTCGAAGGCCGGTAAAGATCATAGGGACGAAGGCCGGGATAGCCGACGGTGCGGGTGCCCTGGCGGTACTCGCTTCCGGCGGCGGAGGCAACGGCGGTGATGGTGTAAGGCTTTTTCGCAAGATTCTTCGGGATAACCCTAAACATCACGGGTTGATCTTCACCGTACTTCGCGGTTGAGAAGGATGCCGTGGAAGGATCCGCGGTCCAGCCCGCCGGCAAGTCCAGCCGCACGGAGCCATGAGCCGGACCTTTGACGTTGCTGTGAATCAGGGCATTCAGCCGGAACGATTTGGCGTCGAGCGGAGCGATTCCGGCGCGAGGTGAAATCCAGACGGAAATTGCCGGCCCCACCACCAACGGGGTGAGAACCGTTCCGCGCCCTGCGTCCCGCTCAACGGATTGCACGACTTCTCCCATGCGGAAGGGCACGCCTTGGTAGCTCAACTCCACCCAGGCGTCGAGAGGGTATGGCGCAAGCGGCAGGTTCAAGTATTGTGGCTCGAGGATCGTGTAATAGGGTTGCTCGATGTCAGGGCGCGTGAAATAAGGCTTGGTCAGAGCGGCATCGGCGGGAACCGAGACTTGGAAGCGCACGTCCTGGGTCTTATCGTTGGAAAGCGTGGCGGGTACAACATTCTCCGGCTTGGCCGTCCAATCCTTTCCTTGCGAGGCTGCAAGCCAGACGTGGTTCAATTGAACCGTGGCCGGGGTCTGGTCCGCCACGTGGACATTCACCCAGAATTGTTGTCCGGGAATGGCCACTTGGAAGCTGGGCGGCGTGCCGAAGAAGCGCGCAAACATCCCGGTGGGTGGATGTTCGGGCGCAACGTTTGCCTGCATGGAGATGCCCAACGCCTCCGCAAGCGCGCCATTGAATTGAGTTTCTTTCACGCGCAACTCGTGCAATACATTGTATTTTGAATCATCGGTCAGTGGGCTCGACTGAACCTGCCCGATCAACTGGCGGGTTTCCTTCAATCCCACCGCCAAATCCGGCGCCACGCGCTCCGGATGGGCGGCACTGAAGACCTTCATGGCCTCTTCCACCCGCTGATTGATACGGTAAAGACCTTGCTTCAGAAACCCCGCATCCCCGCCCTGGGCAAGGCTGGCAATACCGGGGAGCGAAGTATCAATCCCGTCGAAGAATGACTTCTCCTGATCGGGGACATGAACGCGCGACCCAAAGCGATGGTAGGGACTCATGTCCGGGCCCGCGTTAGGAATGGAAGGCCCGCCGTTCTGCGATTTCTGCATGCCGAGGCCCTGGCGCGAAAGCTGAATGTAGGAAAGTCCCAGCGTGGGATCATAGTTCCCTTCAGGAATCTGCACGTTGGCTTTTACGGCGCCGGGCTCCCAGCGCTTGTGGATGTAATCGTAGACGCCAGCGGGCGTCCACTTGTGGTTGGCATAGTCATAGACGCCCTTCTGGTTGACCGAGCCTTCCTCCAGGAAAAATGGGACGCGGGCGTATTCCTTGACCGGGGCCCAGGGCCGCAAGCCGGCTTTGATTTGGTCGGGAAACAGGGTGGGGTCGGCGGCGGCGCTGAACACTTCCTGCGCCATTTGACCCGCCACCTGATGGTTGCCGTGGCCGTCCGTTGGCCCGCCCACAAACACCGAGGTGATGACCAGCGGGCGGGTCATGCGCACGACGCGCACCACGTCGTAGAGCACCCGGTCGTGTCCCCACTTGGAAAGCGCTTCCTCCTTGGTCTTGGAGAAGCCGTAGTCGATCACCCGGGTCCAATATTGGTGAACACCGTAGTAGCGGCCGGCAGCCAACAGCTCCTGGGTGCGAACCAAGCCAAGGGCGTCAAAATAGTCCGGCGACATCACGTTGGCGCCGCCTTCGCCACGGTTGAGCGTGAGCAGGGTGACGCGGGCGCCTTGGCCGCGCGATTCGTAAGTCAACATGCCTCCATCTTCGTCGTCAGGATGGGCGGTGACCATGAGCAGGCTGGCGCGGGTGTGAAGCTTGAGCAGCATCTGCCAAAGCGCCGCCGCGCCGCGGTCCGCAGCGAGCGGCCGGGAGCTCGCAGAAGGTTGCAGGGTGGTGGCGTCCTGGCCGGGACCGCCCCAAATGAGCATGCCGGGGATGAGCAGAATCACCAACAGCAGAGCCGTCACGCCCGTGTGCTTCGAGAACCGGATTCCCATGTTTCCTCCTCGGGTTCGAATTCTGAAAAACCTACCGGGCCGGAAATCCGGCAGCGCCCGTCCTCCTGGGAAATGTCAAACGACTCGCAAGAGTACACGCCTCTCCCTGCCTTGTCAACGGAAACCCAGAACGTTACGGCAAACGATTGCGGCCGCCCGGATTCGGGTGGCCGCCACCTTGCCGCACTCGCCAGGGGCTGGCCGGAAAGCAGCTTTCGCGCCACTATTGCCTCGCTCGATATTTTCCGCTTGACAGATTGAGAAGACAGTACTAGAGTCTTGAGCGTTAAGCGCCGAATCGTTTCGGGCTTCAAGTCAGGAACAAGGAATCAGCAACACTGGAAAGTCTCCTTCGCCGCGTGCGCCGCGCCGGTTCTGCCCACCGGGATGGGGCGGGCACGAGGCCCTTCAGCCTGGATGTAAGGGTGTACAGGGCAAGAGCCGCCATGGCTTTTGGGAGAGTTCATCCGTAGCCACACCTGAAAGGAGCACCACATGTCTAAAGGCAGCCGGAAATGGAATCTTACCTGGGGCCTAACCGTGGGCCTGGGGCTGGCGTCAGTCCTTGCCAGTCCTCTCTTTGCACAAATCGACCGGGGGGCAATTGTCGGCACCGTGCGGGACGCGAGTGGGGCAATTGTACCCAATGCCACGGTGGTGGTCACGAACACTGCCACAAAGACTAGCACGACGAGCCAGACGGATCAGACCGGGGCCTATCAAGCTCTCGCTTTGATCCCCGGCGACTACACGGTCTCGGCGAGCGCCAAGGGGTTCAATGAGGAAGAGAGGACCGGCGTTGTGGTCCACGTGCAATCCAGGGTCCTGGCGGATTTTACGCTTAAAGTTGGACCCGTCCGGCAGGAGGTGCAGGTGGTTTCGACCGCGGCGCAACTGCAGACTCAGACTGCGGACATGGGATACATCGTGGGAAGCCGGTCGATCAACGACCTGCCGCTAAATGGACGGCGCTACGCGGACCTTGCTCTTCTCGAGCCGGGCGTCCAGAAAGATTATTCGCCCAATAATCCCGCGCCCGACCGCTTCAGCGTCAATGGGAACAATGAGATGCAGAATGATTTCCTGCTCGATGGGGTTCGGAAAACCTCCAGGAATTTTCTGTGCAGGCTGTTCAACCCCCGCCCGACGCCCTCCAGGAGTTCAATCTTCAGACCAGAACCTACTCTTCAGAGTTCGGAAATGCGGCCGGCGCCGTGGTCAATGCGTCGCTTAAGTCAGGCACCAACCAGTTTCACGGCGACCTGTGGGAATTTGTGCGCAACGACGCCCTTGACGCGAATTATTTCTTCAACAACGCGAATGGCGTTCCGGTTGGACACTTTTCCGAGAATGTCTTTGGGGGAACCATTGGCGGCCCCATCAGGAAGGGTAAGACATTCTTTTTCTATGATATGCAGGACTTGACCAGCCGGGAAGCTACCACCGTTGAGTCCACCGTTCCTACGCCCGCTATGAAACAGGGCAACTTCAGCGAGTTGGGTTTTCCTCTCCAGTCCTCCCCGGTCGCTGGTCAGGGGGGCTGTGTGGCGAATAGTACAATCCAGCTTGGTTGCTTGAGTGCGGTTGGCATGAAACTGGCCAACCTTTTTCCTAACCCTAACATCCCAGGCGCCGTCGCCCTCGAAGGGACTCCAGGGAGTTGGACGGGTGGCTCCAATTATCAGTACCAAGCGTCCGTTCCGACCGATACGTGGTCATTGGATGGCCGGATCGACAACACGATTAATGACAAAAATCGGATCTTCGGTAGCTATAGCTATTACCACGTGAACCGGCAGGACCCGCTTTGGACTTCAAACCCTTTGGCTGGAAACGGCGACTTCGCAACCCAATACCGCATCCACGGACAATTGGCCTCCGTAGCCTGGGAAGATACTCTATCCAATGACATGCTCAACTCGTTGCACCTGGGATTCACTCGGGACTTCGCTCACAGCGACCCCGTCGGGGTTACGCTGGGAACTTCCGCAGCCCCGCAATTCGGGTTGCAGGGCATTCCGGTCGGTCCCAACACGGCAGGACTTCCTCCCATCGAAATCAATGGCCTGACACGCATGGGAACTTCGCCCTGGAGGCCGCAATTCCAGGTTTCCCAAGCTTGGCAGCTTCTGGAAAGCCTCGACTGGCTCCGTGGCAATCACAGCCTCAAGTTCGGTTTCCAGTATTTGCACACCAGCGACAATTTCCTTGATATCCGGTCTCCCCAAGGCGAGATATCTCCGGCAGGGATTTACACCGCCAACGGGAAATTTGGATTGCCTGACTTCCTGCTCGGAAATATTGATTCGATCCGGTTTACGACGCCTCAGGTCGTGCATAACTACCAGACCGGATTTGCGCCTTATGCGCAAGACACTTGGCGCGTCCGGCCCAGTCTGACCATTAATTATGGGTTGCGGTATGAACTGTTTTCGCCTTGGTTGAATCATCAGAACCAGGAATCGAATTTCAGTCCCGCCAACGGTGGCGAGATCCTTCCTGTGGCCTCCAATGCCAGTGGCTGGTACGGAAAGAGTCTGATCCATCCGGACTACACGGACTTCGCTCCGCGATTTGGCTTTGCCTATCATCCCTTCCAGAAGGTGGTTTTCCGCGGTGGCTACGGAATCTTCTACCAACCCTTTGACCGCATCGGGTCTGAAGCCGTCACCGCACTGAACCCTCCTTTTCTGATTGATGCCAGCTTGAGTCAGGCGCTTGGGACAAATACGCCGCAGATGTTCCTGCAAACGGGTTTTCCTGCTTCAGAATTCACACCTGTGCTCGTGAACCTGACGAAATTGCAGATTCGCGCCCAAGACCCCTACCAGAAAACTCCTTACGTTGAGCAGGTGAGCTTCGGGCCGGAATTCCAACTGAACGCAAGCACCCTGGTGGATTTGACCTATGTCGGCAACTGGGGGCGGCATGAGGACCGCCTGCGGAATTATAATCAGGGTGTAGTGACGGGATTCGCAAGTAACGGCGCCCCGATTGTCAGTTTCCCGTATCCCAGCCTCAACACCAGCACGGTTGCCGTAAATGGAGCTGGAAACCACGCGTTTCTTGAAACCGCGACCTTCGACGGCAACGCCAACTATAATTCCATGCAAGTTTCTTTGCGCCGCACCTTCGCAAAGGGAGTGACCTACGCAGCGAACTACACTTGGAGTCACGGGCTGGCCAATTACGGAGACCAACTCACTTCCAACGCGGATCCTCAAAACGCCTACAACTACAGCAACGAAATGAGCAATTCCAACCTTGACATTGAAAACCGCTTTGTCAGCAATTTCCTGTGGGAGTTGCCGCTCGGTCCCGGCATGCGCTACCTGTCGAATCCGGGGCCGGCCAGTAAACTCCTGGGAGGCTGGCAGTTCAATGGCATCATCACCGTCCAGAGCGGGATTCCTTTTGACATCTTTGCCCCCGACCAGAGCCGCACGGGTCCCGGTCACAGCGCATACGCCAATTGCGTTGGAAACGCATTCTCCGGAGCCACCGATAATCCGATGAGTTACATCATCAGCGGCACCGGGGCATTTATCAACTCGGCGGCTTTTTCGATTCCCGGCGCAGGGCTATTCGGTTCCTGCCCGCCCAATGTCTTCCATGGACCAGGAATGGGCGATGCGGACTTGAGCCTATTTAAGGAATTTCAACTGACCGAAAGTAAGCGGTTGGAATTCCGAGCGGAATTCTTCAATGCCCTGAATCACCCGAACTTTGCCAACCCGAGCTCTAATATTGCGTTTCCAGGGTCGTTCGGAAAAGTCTTCAGCACGGTTGCACCCATTCTCGGCCAAAACTCGGGCGGGCCTGGCGACCCAAGAGAAATCCAATTCGCTTTGAAGTTTTATTTCTGAGGTAACGTTCATCACTCGAGCAGACGCAAGAACGCCGCTATCCCGGCAACGAATGTTGCCGGGATGCCGGCCCAGCCCCAGAATCCCGGCCTGAAGTCCGGCCCTACGACAAATGGGCCACTGCCCAAGCGGATTTCCAGCAGCAGGATCCGCCTGCTTATCGTATAATCCCCTGTCATGCACCTGACTCCGCGGGAGATTGAAAAGCTCCTGATTGCCACGGCGGCGGAAGTGGCCCGCAAGCGGCGGGCGCGCGGCCTGAAGCTCAACTACCCGGAGGCCCTGTCCCTGATCACGGCCGAGTTACTGGAAGGCATCCGCGACGGCCGTTCGGTTTCAGACCTGATGGAGTACGGGGGGACGATCCTGACCCGTGACGACGTCATGGAGGGTGTGCCCGAAATGTTGAGCGAAGTGCAAGTGGAAGGCACCTTCCCGGACGGAACCAAGCTCGTGACAATCCATCATCCGGTCCGGTGACACTGGATGGCAAAAGCCGCCCCACGCCGCTCTGCCAGCGGCATGGCAAATCCGCCATCCCAAATGAATAGCATTGGGAAACCCCATGATTCCTGGTGAATACTTGCTTGCAGACAGTCCTGTCACCGCCAATGCGGGCCGGCGCGTGGTCGAACTGACCGTCGAGAATTCCGGCGACCGTCCCATCCAAGTGGGATCGCACTTCCATTTCTTCGAGGTGAACCGGGCGTTGAGGTTTGACCGGTCTCAAGGTTTTGGCATGCGCCTGAACATCCCAGCCGGGACGGCGCTGCGGTTTGAACCCGGCGAGGCCAAGAGCGTTGCCTTGGTAGAGATCGCTGGGAATAGAACGGTTTATGGCATGAATGGCTTGACCAACGGAGGGACGGAAGCCTCGAACCTTCGCGAGTCGTTGAAGCGGGCTGAACAACTCGGTTTTGCGGAGCCGGAACGATGAGTCTCCAAATCCCACGGCGGCAATACGCGGAACTCTATGGCCCCACCACGGGCGACAGAATCCGCCTTGCCGATACCAATCTTTTCATTGAGGTTGAGCGTGATTTCACGCACCCGGGGGACGAGGCGGTGTTTGGCGGCGGTAAAGTGTTGCGCGACGGCATGGGGCAATCGGCCACCGCGACCTCGGGCGATGGCGCGTTGGACCTGGTCATCACCAATGCCGTGATCCTGGACCACTGGGGAATCGTGAAGGCCGACATTGGAATTTGCGGTGGGCGAATTATTGGAATCGGCAAGGCAGGGAATCCCGATGTGATGGCAGGCGTCACGCCGGGGATGGTGATTGGGGCCGGCACGGAGGTCATCGCGGGCGAGGGCTGCATCGTGACGGCAGGGGGCATCGATTCGCACGTTCATTTCATCTGCCCGCAGCTTGTGGAGACGGCGATCTCCGCCGGCCTGACGACTCTGATTGGCGGCGGCACGGGTCCGGCAACGGGCACCAACGCTACCACTTGCACGCCGGGTCCGTGGAATATCCATCGCATGATTCAGTCCGCCGAGGGCCTGCCGGTCAACCTCGGATTTCTTGGCAAGGGTAATGCCTCCGCTCCGGCGCCGCTCGCTGAGCAGATTGAAGCGGGCGCCATCGGATTGAAGCTCCATGAAGACTGGGGAACGACGCCCGCCGCCATCGATTGCGCTCTGTCCGTAGCGGAGCTATACGATGTGCAGGTGGCCATCCACACCGACACGCTCAACGAATCCGGCTTCGTGCAGGATTCCATCGCGGCGTTCAAGGGCCGCACGATTCACACTTATCACACCGAGGGCGCGGGCGGCGGCCACGCTCCCGACATCATCCGGGTCTGCGGCGAAGCAAACTGCCTTCCTTCATCCACCAATCCCACCATGCCCTTCACGGTGAATACTCTGACGGAACACTTGGACATGCTGATGGTTTGCCATCACCTGAATCCATCCATCCCGGAAGACGTGGCCTTTGCCGAATCGAGAATCCGGGCGGAGACCATTGCTGCCGAGGACGTGCTTCACGATCTTGGCGCCATCAGCATGATGTCATCTGATTCACAAGCGATGGGAAGAATCGGAGAAGTCATCATCCGCACCTGGCAGACTGCGGACAAGATGAAACGCCAGCGGGGTCCTTTGCCGGGAGAAAAAGCCGGCGCGGACAATTTGCGAGCCCGCCGCTATGTGGCAAAATACACCATCAACCCGGCAATTGCTCACGGCGTGTCGCATGAAGTGGGTTCGGTAGAGGCCGGGAAGCTGGCGGACCTGGTCCTATGGAAACCCGCATTTTTCGGGGTCAAACCGGAATTGGTTATCAAGGGCGGATTCATCGCTTGGTCAGTGATGGGCGATCCCAACGCTTCGATTCCCACACCCCAGCCGGTGCTCTATCGTCCGATGTTTGGCAGCGTGGGGAGAGCGCTCCAGGCCACGTCCGTGACCTTTGTTTCAAAAGCCGCGCTCGAAGCCGGAATTCCGGGCCGGTTGGGTCTTCAGAAGCAGATTGTGGCCGCCAGCCACTGCCGTGGCCTGAGCAAGCGGGACATGATCCTTAACGATGTGTTGCCTCACATGGAAGTGGATCCAGAGACCTACGAGGTGCGGGCCGATGGCCAATTGTTGACTTGCGAGCCTGCCACCACCTTGCCGATGGCGCAGCGGTATTTCTTGTTTTGACCGGTTGCGAAATGCTCATCATTGACCATCTGCTTTCCCCGGTTCCTGCGCCAGACCTGGCGGGAATCGAGGCCGATACTCTGGTGCTGACCTGGCAGCAAAGGCGGTGGCCACGCGGCCGCCTGACCACCAGCAAGGGCCGCGAAATTGCCTTGGCGTTACCGACTGGAACCGTAATCCAGGCGGGAGCTTTGTTGTGGGCGGACCGCGACTGGTATCTTAGCGTCGTAGCGGCCGGCGAGCCGGTGCTCGCGTTGGAGCCGGCGGATTGGGCGACGGCAGTTCGAACCGCTTTTGAAATCGGCAACCGTCATTTTCCGCTGGCGATAGAAGGCCGGGCGTTGTTGGTCCAGGACGATCCCGCCCTGGTGCAGTTGTTTGACCGGATCGGCATCCCTTTCGAGCGGAGGATGTCGCCGTTCAATCCCATTGGGACAGGCCACTCTCATGTCACCTCATCGATTCCTGAGCCTACTGCAATTCGCTGACGGGCTTTTTCCGGCAGGCGCCTATGCTCACTCATTCGGACTGGAGTGGTACGTTCAAGAGGGAATCATTCGGGACGCGGCGGGCGTGAAGGAGTTTCTGGAGACTTACCTTGAAAGCTCAGCCGGACCTAAAGATGCGGTGGCGATGATTCATTCAATGGACGCAGCTCGGAGGACTGATCTTCCAGCGGTTCTCGAGATCGATCAAACTCTCGAGGCTATGAAGCCTGCGTCCGAGCTGCGGGAGGCGAGCCGGCAAATGGGTCGGCAAACCTTGCGCACCGCCGCCTCACTCATCGAAGACCGCTTTCTGGAGGACCTTTTCGCCTTGATTGAATCGGGTGAAACTTCGGGCCACCATGCCGTGGTTTTTGGCGCCATCGGGGGCCGGCTGGGCTGGCCCCGCCAGCAAGCTGCACAAGCCTTCCTCCACTCTGCAGCGGCGGCAATCGTTGGAGCGGCGCTCCGGTTACTTCCGCTCGGCCAGATTGCCGGTCAGCGAATCCTCTGGTCACTTGGCCCACTGATTGAGAGGCTCGCGGATGACGTGCAGACCGAGCCCTTAGAAGAGATGTGGAGTTTTACTCCAGCGCTCGAAATCGCATCGGCCCGCCATACTTTTCTTCCCGCAAGGTTGTTCCGGTCATGATTCCAAAGCCGCTCAAGATCGGAATTGGTGGCCCGGTGGGTTCGGGAAAAACGGCGCTGGTGGAGGCTTTGTGCCTTCGGCTTCGAGATCAGAAACAACTCGCTGTCATCACTAATGACATTTACACGCGCGAGGACGCTGAGTTCCTCACCCGGCGCGGCGTGCTTCCGGCAGACCGCGTGATTGGTGTTGAAACCGGCGGATGTCCGCATACGGCGATTCGAGAGGACGCCTCCGTCAACTTGGAGGCGGTTCATCTTCTCGAGGGCCGCTTTCCGGACCTCGATTGTCTCTTCATTGAAAGCGGTGGCGATAACCTTGCAGCCACCTTCAGCCCGGAGCTGGTGGACGCGACGATCTACGTCATCGATGTCGCCGAGGGCGACAAGATTCCGCGCAAGGGCGGCCCGGGAATCACCACCTCGGGCTTGCTCGTGATCAACAAGATTGACCTGGCTCCTTACGTCGGCGCCAGCCTTGAGGTGATGGAGCGTGACACAAAACGGGCCAGAGGAGAGAGGCCATTTGTCTTTACCAACCTCCGCGGCGGCGTTGGAATCGACGCCGTCATTGACTGGATCCGCCGCGAATTGCTCTTTGAATCCTAGCCGCACGGGGCGGGATGGTTCGCTTTCGCTGCGGTTTGAGCGCCGCCTGCAGAAGACTACCCTTGTGGAATGCCGCTTCCAGCTTCCGCTTCAAGTGCTCACCCCGATTCAACAGGAAGACGGCTCCACTTACATGCTGCTGCTCAACCCCACCGGAGGTGTGCTGGGCGGCGACCGCCTTGTGACGGTCGTCGCACAGGGAGCCGGAACCCACGTTTGCTTCTCCACACCTTCCGCGACCCGCGTCTACCGGTCACCCGGGCCTGCCGCCATCCAGGAAACTCGAATCCGGCTTGGACCTGGCGCGGTCCTGGAATATATGCCGGACGCGGTGATTCCGCACCGTGGCGCTGCCCTTCAACAGTCTTTATCCATCGAACTTGAAGCCGGCTGCGTGGCCATGTTTGCGGACACGTTGGCAGCCGGACGCCTGGCGCACGGCGAGCGTTGGAGCTTCCGCCAGGTTTCAAGCGAGATCGTTATCAAGCAAGGCGCCAAACCCCTTTTCATCGACCGCGCTCTTATTGAGCCTGGTCGCATTCCTCCCGCACGCTTCAATGTGATGGAAGATTACAACTACGCGGTGACCTTCGGAGTTCTTGCGGATGGGTATTCTGCATGGAGAGACTTGCAAGGGAAAATCGAGTCACTTTTCGCGGCCTGCACTCAAGTTCGAGGAGGCAGCAGTCTGCCCGCCTCCGGAGGGATCATAGTTCGCTTTCTGGCAAAGAGCGCGGTCGATGTTCATCCGGTGCTGCATCAGGTTTGGGGAATCGCCAGGAGCATGGTCTTGAAGCAGGGCCCCTTTATATTGCGCAAGTATTGAGCAATGGACGGGAGCCAAGCCGGAAGGTCACAGATTGAACTATGCCCCGGCGTGCACTCCTCCAAGGGAAGTTCGGGAATGACCCAGGTTAATCCCTGGCAGGCGGCGAATTGATTGAATCGTGGACAAAAACCATGTTATCGGAGAAATTCATGCTCAAGCATACTTTGAACTTACTCGCCGCGGCCTTGGCGGCTCTTTTGCTGGCGCAAGCGGCTCCCTGCCAAGTGGTGGAGCAATTCAATCCGCCCAAGGCGACCTGCTGTCTGCAATTTGACGCCCAACACCTTTCTGACGAGCTTCAGGACTGGAACCAGATCGGGCGCTACCACGCGGACGATGAAAGGCTGATGGCACAGCCTGCCAGCCCGCATCGCGTGGTTTTCCTTGGCGATTCAATTACCGACTTCTGGAACCTGGCCAAGTATTTTCCGGGCAAACCCTACATCAACCGGGGAATCAGCGGCCAGACCACGCCACAGATGCTGGTACGAATGTTTCCGGACGTGATCGATCTGAAACCCGCTGCCGTCATTATGCTGGCGGGCACCAATGACATCGCGCGCAACACGGGCCCGGAGACTGCGAAGATGATTGAAGAGAATTTCAAAGCCATGACTGAGCTTGCCCAGGCCCACGGCATCAAAGTGATCCTCTGCACGCTCACACCTGTCAGTGACTACACCCCGTCCAAACAGACCGATCACCGCCCGCCGGCGGACATCCTGGCCCTAAACACCTGGCTCAAGGCCTATGCGGCGGAGTCTCACTCCATTGTTGCGGACTATTACCCGGCGGTTGCCGACCAGCAGGGAATGTTCCATGCAGGCTATTCGGATGACGGCTTGCACCCGAACGCCCAAGGCTATTCGGTGCTGGCTCCGGTGGCGGAGCGGGCCATTGAAAAAGCGGTTCAATAGGCAATTTTACATTCGGAAAGGCCCACGACGAAGTAAGGCGTTCGTCATGGCTACCAGCTCTCTCCTCGCTTGTGGGGAGAGGGCTGGGGTGAGGGGGTTGTGTCCTGGCGGTCTGAGGAGGACCCTTGCCAGAAAATATCAGGCATCTAAAATGACGAGGATTTCGAGTTCCGGGTTGGGTAGTTCTCCAGGGACATACACGCCAACCCGCCTTGTCTTGACGATGTATTCCCAGCACGGACCCGACTTATTGATCCCGAAATATTGGGTCTCAACTTTGGGCGAAATGGCCGTGGGGGGCACTGGCAAGTGCGAGAGCGTGAGTCCTTGAAGACCTCTTTTCACCAGCTCCTGGACGTGAACGGCGGAACAGACTTTGACCAACTGCCGGGTTCTCGCAATCAGGTCCACTTCGCCGACCTCGGAATGAATCCCCAAAATCCAGCGGGCGCGATCCAGGCACCGTTGATCGGTCACTTCTCCGGCATAGATATATTTGGCGGCGGGTTGCAGAGGGATGGTGATGCAGTTGGTTGGGACCAGCATCTCCAGGTGGGCGCGGATGTGCTTCTCAAGCTCCTGAAAGCAAGGTTGCAAATGGCGATGGTCGTAGAGGGGCAGGGTTCGCGGATGAGAATCGAGGCCAAACGTGCAGAGCGCCCCCGCCAGCCGCGAAAGCTCAACGTAAAGTTCCTCGGGATGGCCCCGCTTCGCAAAGTAAAGATGGCGTAAGGAGGAAAGCGCCGAATTGATGGAGTGCAAGAACCAGAACGTCTCCACTTCTTGCGCGGAAAACGCCCGGGCCAGCTTTCCGCCGCCTTGCCGGCCGCGCGAGAGTGCGGTGCTCTTGTCCTCCAGAATTTCAATCAGCGCCCGGGTCATGGTCATTAACCTTTCGCTGGCGCTGATCTGCAAACAGGGAGGAATAAATTCACGATCATAGACGTAATGCCCGGAACCGTCGCGCATGACGCGGGCGAGGGGCAGGGAACAGAAACTTTCAGAAGCTTCTGATTCGATGAGAACCTGAAGGTTTTTTTGACCCAGACGCACCGGCTTCTCATCAACCCCGGTATTTTCATCGTGGAGCGCACGAACCGCCGCCCGGTAGCGCGTTGCCGTCAGCCCATTCGATTCGGAGAAATCACAATTTGCCTCCTGCGGCCGGTAGGCCGGAACCGCGAGCATCAATATCAAACTTTCACTGGTTGGCGGAAACAATTCGGCAATACTGCGCGGCGGCGGCAAAGGGTCGCTTTCCGGCATCTGGAACGGCAGGCCATCGGGGAGAACACCTCGCGCATGAATCAGGGAAACGGTCCCGTTGCGCAGCGCTTCCGCGTCCAACTCGTAACCAGTGAGTCCCCAGCCCTCAAACCATAGGGTTGAGGTTTCAAACTGCAGCAGATCCTCAAAATACCGGTTCTGGGTTTGGAAATGATGAGGGCCGAGGTACATTCCATCGGACCAGACGACTTTCGAGAGCATTTTCATGAGTTGGTAGCGCGCCTTGGCCCGTCATTTTAAGGCAAGTACTCACCAGCCACAACCCGCTGTTTTAATTTCTGCTGCCTTCCGTCTGAATGGTCATCCGGATTCCATGCACCCGCGCAAGATGTGCCGAACTTTGATTGGAAGCGGATTTATCAACTAATAAATACACTGGCTGATGCGGCATGTCAATTGAAATAGGCGCCAAGCACCGAACACGAACAAGAAATGCCGGTCTTCAGACCTTCGCAGCGCCGGCTTGCCGCTGGCTTGAGGCCTGCCGGCAGGATCGGCAGGGCATGACTTCAAACGCCTTGCCGCAAGCATCGTCTCAGAACATTGTCCGGCTTCGTGCCCCCAGCGCTCCACCCATCTTAATCCGAAGTTAAAGAAATTCCTAGTTCAGCCGATTCCCGGTAGTGTCGCAATTTGCTGTAGCGGCGCTCTCTGAGCGCCGGAAACCGTTGAGGACCCAAGTTCCGCGCTCAGAGAGCGCCGCTACAGCAAACAAACTGAGACACTACCCGATTCCCAAGTCGAAGGGAGTCAAGGAGATTCCTAATTTAGACCAACGGAAAAACAGGAAGGGGAACTTTAACATGATGAGTGGTATGCAAAATAGCGGCGCGGTTCAAAAGGCATATCAGGCGGCGTCAACGCCCCCTCCGCCCGCGCCACCGGTCGCTTCCAATAGCCGGGCCTTGCCGCATGATACCGTCCAGACAAGTGCCCGGGAACAAGCCCTGGCCCAGACGGCAGGAGACGTAGACCACGACGGGGATAGCCACTAGCCCGAATCACTTACCGCTTTGCAGAAACGAAAAGCCTCCAGGGCCATAGACATGTTGTCAGAATGTCGGAACGTTTTTCTGCCTAACAGGGCGCCGGTATCGGTTCGCAGCGCTGCTGGCCCATGAGGAGTTCTGTTAACACTTCGCCAAGGGGGGACCATAACTGCAAGCCAATGAATGAACCACCCGCGCGCCTTTCGGGCGGTGCGGCGCGCGGATGATCGCACCTGAGGAATAAGATGTCCCAATGGTCCCGGAGGAGACTTTGTGCTATAAATCACTCTCCGGGGAGATCAAAACGAAGTTACCGCCGCAGGGATTTCATCTCCGGGATCTTGGCGAGAACGGACAAGCAGGAGCCTTCAGCATTGCAACTGAGCTTGGAAATAGAGAATGGTCCTTTGGCGGGCCGGAAGATAACTGTAGGTGAGGGAAAGCCCGTTACCATCGGCCGAACCCACCGGTCGAACTTTCCAATTACGCACGACACGTTCCTTTCCGGAGTTCACTTTGCATTGGAGTGCGGAGGCGCGGGCTGCCGCCTGGTGGACAGGCAGAGCGCCAATGGCACGTTTGTGAACGGAAAGCGAGTAACCGAAGTAGACCTCCGGGACGGTGATGAGGTGGCGGCCGGAAGCACCAAGTTTAAGGTGCGAGTGGAGGACGCTCCCCCCGAGCCGGCCGCTGTATTACCGCCGCAAAGTCAGGCCATGGAGTCGCGGTTGGCGGATCTCCCCGTGGCGGAAGAAAAGACGCCCGTCCCGTCAGTGCCCACCGCCCGCACCAGCTTTCGGGTTGGAGGTTGGACCTTCCAGGCCATCCCTGACGGCTGGCAGGCGATCGAAGCATACGGCATTCGCAGTGCTGTAAAAGGTTTATTTCCCGCGGAAGCCATGGTGACCGAGGATGTGTTGAGCGGCGGGACGTTCGCGCAATTTATTGAATCGCAATTGTCGTTGGTGCGCGAATTCGTGACCGATCCTCAAATTGAAAAGACCTTGCCCGTCCGCATTGCCGGCGCGAGTGAGGTAGAGACATTCACGATTCGCTATGGGACGGACGACGGGCGCCGCTTTGTGCAGCGGCAAATCTATGCGCGGGCGGGAAAGCGCGTGGGAGGGGTGACGCTGACCACATTGGAGAGCGAACTGGCAAAGGTCCGGACGGAGCTTGACGCCATCGTGGCCAGCCTCATCTTGCAACCTGATCATGAGACCTATGCCTGATGCTTCCGGTTTTTGCGCAGGGTTCAAATCCAGGGGTGGTGAGCGCCCCCACGGTTTCCCCGACTTTCCAACCGAAGCCGTGATCCCTTCCGTAAACGGCGAGCATTGCGGCCGGCGCCCGGTAAGGAGTGCTGTGGCATTCCAAACAGCCCCCTTCCACGGTGATGGGGTGAGCCAGGAACAGCGATTCTCCCTCCGGGGTATTGCGCTGGCCGATCAGCTCGCCCTTCTTCGCATCGTTGCGGAAGGTATCGATTACGTCCGTTTCCCAATCGACGGCGCGGTCGCGGCGGTTGGTGGGGTTGAGAGTGGCTTCGTTATAGGTGTAGGAAGCGTACTGGGTGCGGAGGTAGTTGATGATCTCCGTGGCGCCATAGGCCGGCACCGATTGCGGAAGAAACCGGCGGACGTGCCTTTGATGTTCAACGAGCAGCGGGGCCACCTGCTTCACGGTATAAGTTCGCATGGCGCCCGCGGCTCCCATCATGAGCCGGGCCTGCTGAACAACTTGCTGCTCGGCGCTCTGCCTCAGAAACTGGTGGGAGATGTGCCCCGCAATGGCAATTCCACCCCCAAAATAAGAATCAGAAGCAGGTTGAATTTCCATAGAAGTCGTTTGGGCTCGTGTCATTTGCAGAGCCCCGCAATGCTTTTACAACCTGCCAGGAGATCGCTACAATGATCTCACAAAGAGAAGAAAGGGTCCTTACCCTGGATTATGCACGAAGTTTTACTCGAGGACCCGCAGGGAAGTTGGTGAATCGTCCGGGTTCATAAGCAACTGGGAGGCGTTCCGTGAACAAACTGAATGGCAATCTTCGCATTGCCCGGTCCACCGAATCCGAAAAATTGAGACCGCATTTTTCGATCTCTTTCGTCCCCTACGCCGGCCGGTTGAAGACTCAAGCCGTCCAGTTGTTTACCCAGGACGACGTGGTTGAATTCCTGATGAAGATCAAAATCAGCGAGGACGATTCTTCCCGTTGGGCAGGAAAAGCGCAGTCCGAGGGCATTGTTCTGATCCCCAACGTGCAATTGACCGAAGTTCAACTGAGAGAGAATGGTCTGATCGCCTAGAATTGCAGCGTTCGTCCGGCCACTTCACGAACTACCCTTCCGGCACCGCCCGATGCGTGTTGCGCGGCGGCTCCAAACGGCATAACCTGGCGGCAGGATACACCGCCGGTTCAGTGCTTCAGGAAAAAGTAAAGAAAAGCGCCCAGAGCGGCAATCGACACGCAGACCACGATGACCCACGGCAGGAATGAATGGCGCATCTTCGCTTCCTGGCTGGGGAGCACGGGAGAAGCGCCTGGCTGCGGGGCCTGTGGCGATTTCATCGCCCCCGGCGCTGAGGCCCCTGGCAACTGGTTTTGCGGGCTCCCCGCACTGCCCATGAAGCTCTGCATAGCAGAGCCAAATACCTGTGTGAATTCTCCCGGAGCTGAAGGCGCTTCGCCGGACGGGTTCGTAAATGCCGGCTCCTGGCGCGGCGCGGGCGCTTGAAAGATTCTGGTGAACTCACCCGGTGTGGTCTGTGCCGGGAAGGAGGGTTCTGGCTTGGCGAAATCCGGCATTGATTTCTCTTGGCTGCCCAATCCCGGGGTTTGGAAGATTCTGGTGAATTCACCAGATCCGGAGGATGCCGGGACGGAACTCTTGATCCCCGGGGGCGGACTTGATGGCTGAGAGGTAGCGGGGGAAAGCAAGGAGGCGCTGGGATCTGGGGCGGAAGAAGGCGGCGGCGTGGGCGTTTCGGGCGGGCGGGCGGAAGGAGCAACCTGGCGTTCGGCGGGCTGGAAAATCAATGTGAATTCGCCCGATGACTCTGCGGGGCGGGGAGCTGCCGGGGCCTCGGAACGCTTTTGAGCCAGCCAGGCGTCGCGAGCTTGGGTCAGAGCTTCGGTCAAAGCGGGAGAGATTTGCGTTGCTTCCAGATTCTCGCGGGAAGCCTCCGGCATGACCTGCTTCTCAGGTTGCGCCTGAAGTACAACTTGCCCCGTGCCGGCCATTGGCGCCGGCGGAACCATCCCTCCGGCAGGCTCTTTTTCTGGAGCCGGAAGAGCGGTTTTAAGAATGATGGTTTGGGTTGCTTCTTGAGATGCCACATCGACGGGAGCCGCTTCGGGGGTGCGGACCACGACGGTTGCGTCTTCGAATGCGGCCATTTGCGAGTCGAGCCATTGATCCAGTGATTGGAAGCCGGGCGCAAACTCCGTGACAAAATAGATGCCGCTCTCGTATTCACCCATGTCCAGCACTTTGCTTCGGCCTTCCCGCAATGTGGTCTTCAGATATTTCCAAAGCGTTCCAAAAGTATCGCTATGACCTGGCCGCGGGGGAGCGCCGGCAAGGGGACGAAGATGAACCAGAACCTGCCGCCCGGAAGACATCTGGCGAGCCAGATAGGTTTTGGTATCACCTTCGTGAAGAAGGTCAAACAGTTCGTACTTGCTGTTGAGTGTCATCGCCGCCGTCACATAATACTATCCAACTTTAGGGCCAATCATGTCAAAATACGCGCTCGACTTGAATCCCCGCCGCGAGTGCCATCTCCAGGCGAACTCATGGGCTTCGGACCTTCCCGTTGCGTTGTCTCCTGACGGTCCTCGAGTAAAGCTCCACGAATAATCCGGGATACAGCGTGCTTGGCCAAATCATGGTCGTGGCGCAGTTTGCTGTAGCGGCGGTCTCTGACCGCCGAAAGCTGTTGAAAAATAAAAGTCGGCGGTCAGAGACCGCCGCTACAGCAAGCAAATGACGCCACTACCCAAATCATTTACTGGCAACATTTCTTCGGCAGTCGCTATAATCTTTTGGCTCTTTGATGCGGACCTTAACTGTCTTTTTGCTGATGACGATGATCTCTTCTGGCGCCCGAGCTGGCCATCCGCCGGGACAGAGCACCCGTGTGGCCGGTACGGTGCTTGACGCTTCGGGCCGCCCCGCGGCGCGAGCCCATGTGGATTTGTTGACGGCAAGCGGCCGGCTTGTTTCCAAGGCCGATACCGGCCAGAACGGCGAATTTGCAATCGAGATTGTGTTGGCGGGCCACTACACGCTGATCGTTACCCTCGCGAATGGCGAATCGGGTGGGGAAAAAGCAATCGACATCACACCGGGCGAATCGCTTTTCCTCTGCATTCAGGTGGCGCCCACCGCGCACAAGCTGCTTCTGCAGCCTTGCCGGGAACCGCAGGCAAACGCAACGTCCGCTCAGCCGTTACAGAACCCGCAACCGGGCGCCGCACAATCCACGAGCCAGGGCGGAGCCGCGAATCCCAGTTCTTCAACCGAAGGCGCGGAACTTTCAAGCAAGCAAGTGTCCAGCCTGCCGTTGAACGGCCGCGACTTCAGTCAATTGCTACACCTGGTGGCCGGAACCATGACGGATACCAACGGCGCCGCCAACTTCACGCAGCAGTTTGCGGTGAACGGCCAGCGCGGCACGGAGGCCGTCTTTGCCATGGACGGCGTCATTACCTCCGATCCCGAATTGGGTGGCGCGACTTTTGACAACTATAATGTGGACGCCATTCAGGAAGTTCGATCATCAGCGGGGGTGATGCCGGCAGAAATTGGCGAAGGCGCGGCTTCATTCACGGATGTCATCACCAAGTCCGGAACTTCCCAAGAGCACGGCGACATCTTTGAATTTGTCCGCAATTCGGCCTTTGATGCGCGCAACTTTTTTGATCGCCGGACCCCCGCGAACCCGGGCCGGTTGCCACAATTCGAGCGCAACGAATTTGGAGTTACCAACGGCGGGCCTTTGGTGATTCCCGGCGTCTACGACGGGCGCGGCCGGACTTATTATTTTGGGGAATACCAGGGCTTCCGGCAGTTGCTGGGAACCACGCAGACCCTTTCCGTGCCCACCGCCACGGAACGATTGGGGTTGGATATCACCGCCTTCCCGGGCGATACTTTGAGAGTTCCGGTGAGTCCCGCGATGGCGCCGGTGCTGGCCCGCTATCCCCTTCCCAATGATCCCGGCGGGCCCTACGGAGCGCGCACTTACGCCACCTCATCGCCCGTGGTCACAAATAGCGACCAGTTTTCCATCCGCATCGATCACCGCGCCTCGGAGAAGTCGCAGTTCTTTGGGCGGTTCAGCTTGGACGACATCAATGGGCCGCTGACCAATCCCGATCAAACCGCCATCGATCCCAGTTTCGCCGTTCGCTTTTACGACCACGAACGAAACGTGGCGCTGGGTTACACACGGATCATCTCACCCCATCTCACCTGGCAGACGCACGTGGGTTATATCCGGGCGACTCCGGTCTTTCCGTCCATCAACACTACCCAGCCGGCGCTTCTTTTTGGCGATAGCCTTTATGAGCCGTTTAATTCCGCGGGCGGATCGGTGACCGGCTCGTTCGGCAACCTCTTTCAAATTCGCCAGGACTGGATTGACGTTCTCGGCCACCACATTTTCAAAATGGGAGGCGAAGCCCGCTTCAATGTTGACGCCACCGTGTTCGGAATATCTCCCAATGGACAATTTGAATTCGGCGGAGGCACGGCCTATGCCCAAGTGCCCATCACTTCGGAAAGCGGCCAGCACAATATTGCGGTCGGCCAGCCCCTGCCCGACTCGCTCACCGGATTCATTTCAGGCACGCCCTATTCCTACACGGCATCGGTCGCATATCCGCTGTTTCCCCAAGGCCAGCACATCGGCGAGAGCGCCATCCGCCGCCAAGCCTATAACTTTTATTTCCAAGACACCTGGAAGGCTACACCCAACCTGACTCTCGATTACGGCCTTCGCTACGAAGTTGAAACGCCGATTTCCGAGACCTACGACCTCACCTCACAACCGGTCTTCATCGGGTCCAATGGGCGGCAGGTGGTCCCGTGGGCGGCGGGCGCTCGCGAGGAATTCCTTTACAATCCGCAGCCCCCATATCCCACTGATTGGAACGGTTGGGGGCCGAGGCTGAGCGTTGAATACCGGATTTCCGATAAGACCATGATTCACGCGGGCGGTGGCATCACCACCATTCTCACCAACCTTTTCCAGGATAACTTTCTGACCGGAGGAGCGCCTTTTGTCTTCAATCCTTACATTACGGCCACGCCCTCCACGGCGCTTCCATTCACCAATTCCGCAGTCCCGTTCAACATGCCCCCCCTCTATACGCCGCAAGGCCAGCTTGTTTTTGGAACGCCCGTTTCCACCGCGGTGCCTGCAAACACAGTGATGGACTTGACGCGGTTTGAACAGGATCTGGCGAAGAACACACCCGGCGGGCAGCCGCACCCGCTTTCCACTTTTGGCATGTCGCGGGATTTTCGGAATGGCGCCATTGCCACCTACACCGCAGGCTTTGAACATCAATTTGCAGACGTCACCTTGGATGCGGATTACGTGGCCACCATGGGCATTCACCTGTCGAGCGTGGTGTTTCCGAACGCTTATGGCGGCGCAGTGCCGGGATTCGCGCCGTTCACCACGTTTGATTCGCTCGGACAAGCCGTGGGCGGATACGGGCCGGAAAACCTGATGAGCAACCGGTCACACTCCACCTACCATTCGCTTCAGGTCTCGGTGAATAAGGTCTCTGCCCGCGCCGGGCTCGGTTTTCAACTCAGCTACACTTATAGCAAGGCGCTGGATGACACCAGCTCCGTGCTCGCCGGTTTCGGCAGTCCCATCCTGGGCACGGTTCTTCAGGCCTTCCCGCAGAATCCGCAGGATCCGGCGGCGGAAAAAGGACCGTCAAACTTTGACTTGACCAACGTGCTGGCGTTCAGTCTGATTCAGGAATTGCCCTTGGAACGGGTCAGCTTCCTGCGGCCGCTGGGCGAACGCCTCACCAAAGGATGGGAATTCCTGAGTGTGTCGTCGCTCACCAGCGGGCCGCCATTCAGCATTTTTTCCGGTATCCAGCAGACGGGCTTCGGCACCGCCAACGCCGACCGCCCCGATCAAGTGGCTCCGCCCACTTTTTCCACCAGCCGGACGACCCAGGAGGATTACTTCGGGCGTGCAGCCGGCAATGCATCTTTTTTCTCCATCCCCATCAACGTGCCCGGCGGCACGGGACCGAATCAGGGCGTTTTCGGAACGCTCGGCCGCGATACTTATCGCGGGCCGGGTTACACTGACTTTGACGTCGCCGTCATCAAGGACACGCCCATCGGCCGTCGAGGCGGCGCTGAGGCGGCCACTCTGGAATTCCGGTCTGAATTCTTCAACGTCTTCAACCTCGTCAACTTTGCCATCCCCGCCAACGTCGTGCTTGGCTCCGGGTTCGGTTATATCAACCACACCGCCGGGACCTCAAGGCAACTTCAGTTTTCGCTGAAAATCATTTATTGACCTCCTATCGGGGCGACCCCTGTTGGTCACTCGCGCCAAGCAGAATAAAGAGAGGTCCCTGGGTTGGAAGCCGCCGCAATTACACTTCACTTCCCACGAGAAAACAATTTTCGTTAGAATGACCATGACGGTGCAATGGCATGGCACGAGGTTGGGAAAGCAAGTCAGTGGAAGAGCAAATCGAGTCGGCTGAATCAAAGCGTCCGCCGTCCTCTGCCGCCCTGCTGACGCCGGAGCAACGCGCCCGCCAGAACGAGCGGCAGAGCCTGGAGCTTTCCCGGACGCGCGTTCTGCAGGACCTGACTTTGGCAAAGCACCCGCGTCGGCGCGAATTGCTGGAAGCCGCCCTAAAGCATCTTGAAGAGAGAATCGCAGCTCTCGGCTAGTGTCCTGTCACACCTAATTCTTGACAATGTAGGGTAAGGCGGCAGCTTCGCAGCCGCACTCCAGGGCGCCTGCGGCGCTGCCGTGAACTTGCGGGCGAAGCCCGCCGTGGACTGCGGTAGCGGCAGCTACCGCCTTCTCTCGTAAGCGGCGAGCAAAGAGTAGACATCACCCACCCGAGCACTGAGCGCCTGTAAAGAATTAAGTGGGACAGGTCACTAGCGTGTCTGTCATCGAACTCTGCGTTTGTCTGGCAGAATACTCTGAGCCACTGTGGGCTCGTCATTCCCGCGAAAGCGGGAATCCACCGCCACGCCTGATCTTGGATTCCCGCTTTCGCGGGAATGACCGCAATCTATCGGCCTGGTTTGAGGCGTCCGTTTTGCTTCCGTCCGCGACGGGTGATGTTCTCATTGCCGGATGGCTCTTGCAATCTTCTTCCAGCAGCATTTATATCATATGAAGTATAACTACATCAAACAGTAACTGACTAACATAATTCTCGCTGCATCGATGACCAACAAATTGTACCACTGCCCTGGGTCTTCGGCTTCAAGCACTAACAGATGGTAGTGGTACGTTTTCGCGGCTGTAGCGGCGGTCTCTGACCGCCGAACTTTATTCTTCAACAGTTTCCGGCGGTCAGAGACCGCCACACCAGCAAACTGACCCACGACCAAACAGATACCGCCTCGATCTTGCGCCTTCTCTGAGATCGCACAATTGATGATTGAGCATCCTGCCCGCAATGGGCTATATTTAGGGCGCAGCTTGCAACGGGGAATCAAGGATTGAAGCCGAAGCATTCAAATGTTAAGTCAAGGCTGACACGCCGCGCCAAGGTACTGGTCATAGCGGCGCTGGCTGCCGTGGCCGGACTCGCGTTTTACCCGTCTTTACCCGCCGATCCCTCACAAGCGAAGCCCACCATTGACATTCCGGTGAAGTTCACGGATATTGCCCGCGCCGCCGGGATCACCTTCAAGCAGGATTCCACCGCCAGCGATCAGAAGTATTACCTGGAAACGATGGGCACAGGAGTGGGGTGGATTGATTACAACAACGATGGGTTGTATGACCTCTACCTGGTGCAATCCTCCGCCACGGAGGCTTATAAGCCTCCGCACCCTCTGCGCTCCGCCCTTTACCGCAACAACGGCGACGGTACGTTCACGGACGTGACGAAACAGGCTGGGGTGGGCGCGGAAGGGCTCTACGGCCAGGGTGTGGCCGTAGGTGATTACGACAATGACGGCAACCAGGACCTTTACGTGACCGGCTATGGCCGCTCGATTCTTTACCACAATAACGGTGACGGGACGTTTACGGACGTCACCAAGAAGGCGGGCGTCGGAGACGACGGCAACTGGGGCACCAGCGCCGGCTGGTTCGATTACGACAAGGATGGATATCTCGATCTGGTCGTCTGCAATTACATTGATTGGACCCCGAAGAACAATATCTATTGCGGCGAGCATCGTCCGGGATATCGAGCCTACTGCCATCCGGATAATTACAAGGGCGAGCGGATCAAGCTTTATCACAACAACCGTGATGGGACATTCACTGACGTTTCGGTGAAGTCGGGCGTAGGCGTCCCGGAAGCGAAAGGCATGGGAGTGGTGCTGGCGGACTTTAATAACGACGGCTGGCCGGACATCGCCATCGCCAATGACACGTGGCCGAACTTTCTGTTTATCAACAAACACGACGGAACGTTTGACGACGTTTCTTTCACCTCCGGGGTGGCCGCCAGCGCCGACGGCAAGTATGAGGCCGGCATGGGCATTGACGCCGCGGACGTGGACGGCGACGGCTGGCTGGACCTTTACATCACCCATCTCGATTTTGAGCTGAACCGCCTTTACCACAACAATCACGACGGGACGTTTGATGACGACACGTATCCGAGCCGCATCGGCAACCGGGCCATCTTCCTGAGCGGTGTCGCGGCCAAATTCATGGACTATGACAATGACGGCTGGCCCGACATTTTCCAGGTGAACGGCGCCATGCTCGATAACATCCGGCTTTACCACACGGAAGTGCATTACAAGGAACCTAAGCTGATGTTCCGGAACCTCGGCCACGGCAAGTTTGAGGACGTTTCCACGGAGCTGGGGCTTGACTTTCTGAAGCCCATCGCCGGGCGAGGTCTGGCCACCGCCGATTTCGATAATGATGGCGACATAGACGCCGCCATCAACGCGCGTGGTGATTATCCCGAGTTGTTGAGGAACGACGGCGGCAACGCCAACCACTGGCTGGAGGTATTTCTGATCGGCACGAAGTCCAATCGCGACGGGACCGGAGCGAGCTTGAAGCTGGTTTCCCAGGGCTTCACGGAACATAAGCAAGCCGAGGGCGGCGGAAGTTATATGGGGGCGAACGATCCCCGCATTCAATTTGGCTTGGGCAAACGCACCAAGGTCGATTTATTGGACATCAAGTGGCCAAGCGGCACGGAGGATAAGCTCACGAACATTCCCATCGATCAGATTATCGCGGTCAAGGAAGGTGTGGGAATTGTACCGCACCCATTCCCCAAGGTCCCCAGCCGGTAAATCTTCCGGCAGCCTAACTTCTTCTTCCAAAAACAGTAAGCCTTGCCGGGATTACAAAAAAGTGTATGCTGTGCTCTCCTAACAGGCTGCGGAAAACCGTGGTACGGCGGCTCTATGCCGCAAGCCGTGTGTTGGAAACATTGGGCTTATGGCGATAAAAATCGCCGCTACGCCCTTCGCAGAGGGCTTTTCCGAAACCTGCCAAGGTAAGGCATAAGGTTTTATTTGAATAAAAGTAAATAAGTTGTTCAGTATGAATAGCCTGTGATGTAATTCGTTTGTCTCTTGGTCCCAATTTTCTGTGATCGGCCGTTAACGGCGGTGGCTTTCTTGTGCGTTTTCAATATATTTGGGTGTTTTCCGGCGTGAATGTGCTATTATAATGGTGCAGTTTGTGCGGTGCCGACGAGAATCCAACCCGACACTCTTACCAAGTTTGAGGATGCTTTCTTTTCTACTAGCCTTAATTTGGGTTTCGGACGCCGGGTCTTTCCTCCGTCGCCATGACAACGAATTGCCAATTTAATCAAGGGTAGATCTTACCAGTATGAAAGAACAAGGTACTGTAAAATGGTTTAACGCCGCTAAAGGCTATGGTTTCATCAAGCGCGATAGCGGAGAAGACGTGTTTGTACACTTCTCCTCAATCATTGGAGACGGATACCGCTCGCTTGACGAAGGGGCGCGCGTCAGCTTTGAGGTCAAAACTGGACCGAAAGGCTTGCAGGCCGATCAAGTCGAAAGGGCATAGAAGCAAAAGGGGCTGGCCAGAGAGCAACCCCTCATCGCAACGTTCAGGAGACGAAACCATCCAATTTTCGATGGCGGCTTCGTCCTGAACGCCAAAGGTGCAGAAAGAAACCTATCTGGGGAGTAGCGCTGTCCGAAGGCACGCAAGAGCCGCTTCAGCGAACGGGTTGCTCCCGGATTGAGAGGCAATGATGAATCTTAAAGTCGGGCAATATATAAAGCATTCTAAATATGGCTGTGGCACGATCATCGAGCGCGATGATGAGCGGACCACCATCGATTTTGACACGGCAGGACTGAAGAAGTTCGTGACTTCGATAGCTTCATTTGAAATCGCTGAAGGTGAAGCCCCCAAGAAGAAGAGGGGCGGTGGAAGACGGCGAGTGAAAGCTACAATTCAATAGCTTTCTGGTTACGTCCAAGCGATACCCCCGGCCTTAATTGGCTCACGGCCGAAACCCCGGCAACGCCCGCGTTTCAAACCCCAACCTATTGATTTATAACCCTTCCCGCTGCCGGGCCAGCGGGGTATCGCATTCAGACGCGGGTTGAGTCCACCCCGCCGCACCCACCCAACTCGGATTATTCGCGAACCTCCCTTGAGGGGCCCGTCACGGCACGGTTAAAACCGTGCCCTGACGGTCTTCGGGTAGAACTTCGTGAATACCCCAAGTTAAAGCCGTAGCCCTTCTATTTCTTCGCAGGAGCTTTCTTACCGAACAACCCCATGATCCCTTGTATTAAATTGGGGGGAGGATTGGGCGTGGCCTGATTTCGATTGGCGCCACCGCCCAGCAGCGGGGCCAATCCAGGGGGAGGCTCGACCACGAATTTTGGCTGATTGAGCGTGCCGTTGACGTGAAAACGCAAATCAACCATTCCATTCCGAATGGGGACTTGGACCAAGCTGGACAGCGCATTGGCCAATGGCGTCCGGGCGGCTTTGATCTGCGCAACGCCCTGGTAATTCAAAGTGGGATCGGGCGCACGATTGAGGTCGGTGCTACCTTGTCCGGTGGCATTCAGTCCGTTGCCGAACAGGGTAATCGTGCGGCTCGACAGCAGGCCGTCGCGCAGCTCAAAATCTGCAGAGAGCGATGAGAATGAAGAGATGTCTCCCGTGGTTGGACCGATGCCCACGATCTTCATCATTTGCAGAATGTCCTTGCTCAGCTTGAGGTCAGGGACACGCCCGCGCAGAATGGTTAAGTTGCCGTCAACATGCTTGCCGATCCACGGATCCGCGCTCCCCGCGAAATCGCCTGAAAAACGGCAATCAGCATTCGCCGTTCCCGTCATCTTGCCATTCCCTCCCTCAAACGCTGCCAGCAATTTGGCCACGTTGACTGCGGTCAGGTTCAGGGAAAGCTGGTAGGGCGAATTGGGATGAGCAAGGTCCATCTGGAAATCTCCCTTACCTTTTCCGTCAAGGGTGTCGAATGAAATTGGATTGAGGGATAGTCTTGCAGGATCGAGCGCCAGATTTGACTTTAGGTTGGTCAAATTAACTTGGTTGAACCGCAAAGTCTTGACGGCGAGTGACCCGTGAGCTGTTACTTGGGGAGGACTGGTGGATTGGAAATCACCGCCCGCATGCAGGCTCGCAAGTCGGTAGGAAATTCCTGGCGCTAAGCCGGTTGATGAACCGAATGTGGACGTTACCGGGCCGCCCAGGCTGACCGATTTCAAATCGATGGTCGCGTCCATTGCTTCGAGCGAAGCTGGACTGATTTCTCCCGATGGGAGCACGTGGGCCAACATCATGTGCGCGTCCGAGATGACGATTTCCTTGACGGTCGCCTGGAAGGAAATGGAATAGGATGCGTTGCGGATCGCAGGCATCGGCGGACTTGCAAAATTCCACTGTTCGCCCTTCGAGACCAGCATGATAACGGGCTTCTTAATTTGGATGGACCCAGCCACCAGGCGGTGATGAAGCAGCGGGCCGATCGCCAAATTGGCTGAAACCGCCGTGGCAGTTATGAAATTGCCGGAAGGAAATCCCGGCGGATTGCCCAGTGAGAAGTCCTGGACGACCACGGAAATCTTGGGCAAAAAGCGGACAGAGAGCCTTCCCAACTCCACTCGGCGCCCTGTCACCCGTTCGATTTCCGATATGATCTCCGGGCGGTACCGGTCAACATGGATGAACCAGGGCAGGATCAGAAGAATGGCGATCAGGATGGCGAAAGCGATGAGAAATTTCTTGAGGATGGACTTTCCCCGGTTTGCCATGGTGAACTTCCCCTCGGACGGTAAAAAGATGCAGTTCGTTTCCGCCATTCACCGGGTCACGGTAGCCAGAACCACCCATCCGGTAGTCCACGGTCCAGGCTCCATCCTAGTTCGGAGCGGACTCACCGCGTGGAGCAGTGCTGGCGGAATTCCCCGCAGCGACTCTGGAAAGGGTTGCAGAATAATAGTTGAAAAAAGACTTCCCGGGCGGGGCGACGTCCACCGTCTCCGTGCATACATCCGAGCCGACCTGCGCAAACATCCACCGGAAAAGCCAGCCTTGCGGCGGGAGCGGGCCGCCTTGTGGATTGAAGAGCACCCGGCTACCCGTCACCGTCACCTGATAGCGGGTCATAAAGCCATTGCTGGTGAAGAGACGAAGGGTGAACGCGCCAGAGGATGCTCCCTGACTCAGCATCCCCACCCAGGATTCATGGGTGGCGGGCGCAGTCTTGGTGGCGGGTAGTGAAACGTCTCCTTTAATCTTGAGAAAACGCTGTTGAAGCGCGTAGGCCACGGAAAGGTGGACGTCACCCGGCGCCTTCTTCACCGCAGTCTTACCGGACCAGTCGCCGATTAACCACTGCAGGCTGGAAAAATCCGGTTTGGGCGGAAGGGGGATGGTGTAAATGGTCGGATTCTTCTGCCGCGCGAAAAGCCACCCCGCTGTAAGGGCCACAACACACGCCAGCAAAACTCTTTTCCTCATTCAGTTTGCCTCTGTCATACGGGTCCTCAGAACCCACGCCAGCCATTACAATCTTCAAGCCAGCTTTGGGTCGAAAACAAATTATAACCGGACTTTGCGAAATTTGCCGGAAACGGCGTAGGGAGTAGTGATACGTTTTCGCGGCTGTAGCGGCGATGTCCCCATCGCCGAGAACCGTAGAGGCCGGCTTTAGCCGGGCACGGATCATTGCATTCGCTTGCCGGGCTAAAGCCCGCCTCTACATTCCGCGATGCCTCTACATTCCGCATGATGCCGAGTAGGGGCGGGCTTGGTGCCCGCCCGTGGGCGACCACTAGGGTCGCCCCTACGGAAGACCGGGGCGAACACCTTCTGTGCCGTGGCGCCGCCGTCCCGGCGGCAGACCTCAAGGCCAGCGGGACGCTGGCGGATTTCCCCGCTTCCTGCCAGGCGAAGCCCCGAGCGGCGTCACATCAAATGCCCGTCGTCGGTTTATATCCTTATGGACAGCTAGGCCGGTAGGCACGAAGGCTCGCATGTCGATATATAATCTCAATTGGTCCGTGGCGGGGACCGGGCTCGGCTCCACAAAAAAACCTGGGCTCATTGGTTGTGAAAGATTGGCGTCCGGCGGGCCAAACGAGTCAAGCCATGCAAAGGAAAGTCTTTTTGATCAGCTTTATTACCCTGAGCCTCATAGCAGATTTCGCTCTTCCCTTGGTGTGGGGCCTCCTGGCGACCTTTCCAATTATCGTAGTAAGTTGGTGGATCGCTTACCGCAGCGATTGGTTCTGACAACAAGGCTTAACCACAGTTTGCCTCATCGAACTGCACCACTCCGCGAGTCCCCCGAGTGACGCGGCCCGTGCCCTGCGTTGGGTTTTCGAAGCTCGCCCCATCAATCAGATTCTGATCTGGCAATAAAAGCTTTAAAGTTTTGGAGCCAGATGACTTGCTGAGGATGATCGGCGAAGATGGTGCCGCGGGACGGAGTTGAACCGCCGACGCCAGCCTTTTCAGGGCTGTAGTCGCCCAAGGCTAGCTGATTGATTCAACGCATCTTAGCTTAAATTCACTCCACTTTCTCAGTCCATATATTGGAAGCATAACGGAAGCATAACGGAAACGCAACTGCGGGACGGTGTTTGCCTCAAAACACCCCATCGGCAGTTCTATGAATTGAATCAACGTCAAGTTTTATCGCATAAAAACTTGACATGCCTGTCCGAAAATTCTATATTGGGTGCATGGAAACCCTCACCCCATCTTCAACCGGCTCACGTCCCATCACCAGCTTGGTCCGCCAGCGGATCGAACGCAGTGGTGAACGGCTATGGCGGCTTGAAGACTTCCGGGACCTTCCATTTACCGCCGTGGCGCAAGCCCTGTCACGTCTGACTCGCCAGGGGGCACTCGAACGCCTCAGCAAGGGCATCTACTACCGCACCCGAGAAACGGCTTTCGGCAAGAGCCGGCCAAACCCCACCTCAATCCGGAAGCTAATGTCCGGGCGCAAGACAATCTTTCCTTCAGGGATTGCCGCCGCCAATCTCCTGGGATTCACAACGCAGAGCACGAGGCAGGGCGAGGTTGCCACCAGTGCCTCAAGCCTACCCAAGAGACTCGTTGGCGGCGACACGGTGATCCACACGCGGCGACCGGAGGCATGGGCGAGTCTTTCCCAGACCGATGCGGCACTGCTCGATTTCTTAAGGCGAGAGGGCAGGACGAGTGATCTGTCGCCGGAAGCAACGGTTCGCAGAACCCTGGCGCTACTGTCGGAGAAAGGCCGCTTCGAGCGTCTGCTCAAAGTCGCTGAATCCGAGCCTCCGCGTGTGCGCGCGATGCTCGGCGCCCTGGGTGAACAGCTTGGAAAGAACCCCCCTGCCCTTTGGCGCTTGCGGGCTTCCTTGAATCCGTTCTCCCGATTCGACTTCGGATTACTGGCCGACTTGCCGCAGGCGCGTCACTGGCAGGCCAAAGAGCGCCGCTCACATGAAGCTGTTTGAGCATCCCGATTTCGAGCAAGCGATGCTCCGGGCGGCGGAGCATTTTCGCCAGCAAGGATTGCGCCCGGCCGTCATCGAGAAGGATTACTACGTTACAGAAGCCCTGCGAATCATCGCTGTCAACGCCAACGACAAAATCATCTTCAAGGGCGGCACAAGCCTGGCGAAGGGCTGGAACCTAATCCAGCGGTTCTCGGAAGACATAGACATCTTCCTTGATCCACTCGCGTTCCAGCCAGCCCTCGGAAAGAACGCCATTGATCGGGAACTTAAGAAGCTCCGTGATTGCCTTTGCACACATCCGGCGCTGACGTTTGTTGACAGTGAGAGTCGAACCATAGGCGGGTTCGGGCGAAGCGATCGATTCTCCTACACGCAACGCTTCGGCGGCCCTGGCGAAGTCGCCAATCGCGTGCTGCTTGAAGCCGGAACCGCAAGCGGTCGCGAACCCACCACCATTGTCGAGTTGCGGTCGTACGTTGCTCAGTCCCTTCAGGAGAACGGCCTATCTCTGGGCGCAGAAGACGAGGGACCGTTTCAAATGCGCCTGTTGCACTTCCGGCGAACATTCGTCGAGAAGATGTTCGCCATCCACAGCAAGGTGGAGTTGCTCAAGCGCGACGGACTGCCCCTCGGAACTTACGCAAGGCACTACTACGACCTGTTTCAACTGGCCGCACGAGCGGAGGTGATCGACATGCTGAAATCCGCCGAGTACGCAGCCATCAAGGTGGATTACGACCAGATCAGCAGCACTCATTTCCCCAAGAGCTATTTTCATCCCGAGGACATGAGTTTTGCCAAGAGCGATGCGCTGTTTCCGCCTGCCGGCCTGGCCGCGACGATCGCTGCTGAGTACGAGGCGCAATGCCGAATACTTTGTTATGGACCGTATCCAGCATGGGCTGAGGTTCAGGCCAAGCTTCTCGCGCTTCGAGATCTCTTGTAACTCCAGCGCCCGCCGAAACGCCCCTCCCCTCTCCTGTCTTTTCGCCGCCGACCGCGCCCCGTTCCTAAACTTACGATGTCCGCTTCGCCTTGCGGACATATTTGTTGTCATAACCGGCGATGGTGTCACAAATCCAGCGATCATAGATCAGGATATCGGCGAAGCATATGTCAACCAGCATGTGGCACTAATTAGTCACCGCGAGCTCTCCGAGGCGGTAAGAAAAGGAATCCAGAAGCGCCGTCGGATAACGTCATTTGCATCTGTATACGGTTACATGAGTCGGCCGAGCACGAGCACAGCGATTAGAGTAAGCAACACGTAGGCGACATACGCATTCAGCCTACCGTGGTGCATCCGGGCAACCGAGGCGGCGAGCCAGCGGGCGGCGCCATGTACAGGTAGGTAAAGCAGCCGGTCGAGCACGTGGGCTTCCTCGATCCGGCGGCGGATCGCCATACGAAAGTGTACGGCGACCATCTCGCGGCTGTCCTCCACCGCTGTCGGATGAAAGATCGCATTGAAAGTGACGCGGACAGGATTGGAAAAACCCGTCGCCGTGTACGTGAGCTCTGGCGGCAAGTGGCTCAGTCCACCGGCCCAGACGGGACCAAAGGTGTGCTGACGGCGCCGAGCCAACAACCAGCGTACTGCCAGGAACGTAGAACCTATGAGCAGCGCGAGCATGACGAACATGGTGCTGGTTGACATTGCAAAAACCACCGGATTCCGCGCCTCGCCGCGGTGAAGTACCACAAGGCCAGCACCTGGGAGCACGCCTCTCCCAATCTGTGCGCCGAGATTATGGAAATCGGTCACAAAGGCCGGAGGCAACAGGGGGCGCTTGGAACCTGTAGTGAAGAAAGGCGGAACAAGCGCCGCGGCTGCATTTGTTCCCGTCAGCACTCGTGCCGCGCGGTCAAGGACCGGAATCACGTATGTGGGGAGAACGCCCAACAGCAGGCACAGAAAAGCTAGAAAACCCATCGCGGCCCGCATCGAGCGGGGCACACGGCCGCTCCTCTTTGCTTGTTCTGATCGTGCCATCCCCAGAAAGCTCATGGCATAGGCCTTAACGAAGCAGGTGACGGCGAGCGCCGCGGTCAGGGCGAGAATCGCACCGCAGAGCGCAAAAACCACCTTCACGCCCGCGGAGCCGAGCGACGCGCTCTGGAGCAGCGATTGCAACGTGAGCCACTCGCTGACGAAGCCGTTCGAGGGGGGCAACGCTGAGATCGAAAGCGCCCCGGCCAGAAAGAACGCTGCAATCCACGGCTGACGCTTGATCAGCCCGCCAAGACGGTCCATATCAATCGTGCCCACGGTGGCATCCACCGAGCCTGTCCCGTAAAAGAGTAGCGACTTGTAAACGGAATGGTTCAGCATCTGATAGAGCGCGGCGATGAAGGCGATGCCGGCGAGCGCGGGCGCGTGTGCGGCTAAAAAAACAAAGCCTGCCCCTAGTCCTGCCGTCACAATGCCCATGTTCTCTATCGAGCTTTCCGCGAGCATGCTCTTCATATCACTTTCGCGGTTGGCATAGAGGATGCCCACCAGCGCCGTCAAACTGCCCACCGCCAGGACAATTAACCCCGGATTGACGGAGGCAAGGGGGAGCAAGTCCCCGTTGACACGGACGATGCCATAGACGCCGAGGTTGAGCAGAACTCCCGACAGCAGAGCGCAAACATTGGCGGGCGCAACCGGATAGACCCTCGGCAGCCAGCGGTTGAAAGGCGCCAAGCCGGTTTTCACACTGAAGCCAACGAATGAAAGCAGGAACACAGCCCAACGCAAGACAGGCCCCGCAGTGGCAGCCACAGACCGGATGGAAGCAAACGCCAGGCTGCCGGCTGCCGTCCCGAGCAGGAGGAATGCGACGGCTACGGCAAGGAACCCAGCCTCTCCCATGCACAGCATCAGATATCCGGCTTCCGGGTTCTCATTCTGCTTATGCTGGCAGTTCACCAGCAGGTAGCCGAGAATCGACATTGCCTCCCACCCAATCAGGAACGTCACGACGTCACCGGCCATCAGGATCAGCGCCACGGCCGCGAAGAGAGCGTGATACAAAATGGAAAACGACCGTAGGTTGAAATGCCCGGCGTAACGATCGAGATAACGGCGCGAAAAGACCGAAGTGGTAAGAAAGATCAAGCCGGATATAAATAGAAACAGGGCTGAGAGATGATCGATGGCTAGGGTTAGGGTACCCAGTTCCGGCAAGTTCCAGAGGCTCGCATTGAAGGATTGTCTGCTAAAGAGTACGACGGCGCTAGCCCCGCATAGGGCCAGGGACGAGAGCGACCCGGTCCAAAGCAAGACGCGAGGACCGTGCGTGCCAGCTAATATCGCCGACAGGGTGGCGCCGATTGCACAAAGCAGGAAAAAGGCAATGATTAGAATTTGGATGGTCATCATCGGATTTCCGGTTCGGTGCTCCGTTCATACAATAACCCGAACGCGGCAATTTTCGCTTCCGCCACAAGGCCTGAATGGGCGGGATTGGCTTCGCGTACCCTTCACAACAGACGGTCGACGAGCAGCGCCAGGATCACGATCGCAGCCGGGCCCAGGGTGACTTGGCCAATCTCGGGGAGTTGCCCGAGCAACAACACTACGAGGAGGGTTCCCAGAATATAGGCGGCATAGGCATTAAGTCTTCCGTGGTGCATGCCCGCAAATCTCTGGGCGATCTGCTGCGCCCGTCCGGCCATTGGAACGAAGAGAATTCTGTCGAGCACGTGGACCTCTTCGACGACTCTTGTAATCCGTGCGCGAAAGTGTATCGCCACGATCTCCCGGCGGTCTTCAGATTGGCGAGGATGAAAGATGGCGTTAAAGGTCACCCGCACGGGGCTCGAAAAACCCGTTGCGGTGTAGGTCAGCTCCGGAAGAAGGGATGGTAACCCACCGGCCCACACACGCCGTCTCGCGGTTTGACGCCCGCGCGATATCAAGCCTCTCACCAACGCAAACGAAACACCCAGCAATAAAAAAAGAACAAGGGCCATATATGCCGTTGACATCGCGAAAACAACCGGATTGTGCTCGCCTCCTCGGTGCAGCACCACAAGGCCGGGCCCAGGGAGAAAGCTGTGTCCCAGTTGAGCTCCCAAGTTGTGGAAGTCCGCCAGAAACTGTGCCGGTAATGAGGAACGACTGGACGTCGGCGCAAAGAAAGGGGGTACCAGTGAGGAAGCGGCATTGCCCCCGGCCAAACGGGCCACACACCGGCCCAGGACCGGAATAAAATAGGATGGGAGAAGACCCAAAAGAACGCACAGTGCGGCGGAGATTCCCATGGCGGCCCGTATTGAGGGATGAATGGGAGCTACGTCCGGCGGCGCTCCTTTAGATCGCGAAACGCCCAGAAAAGTCATGGCGTAGAGCTTAACAAAGCAAGTAATTACCAGTCCGGCCGTAAGCGCAAGCCCTGCTCCACAAAGTGCGAAAATCATTTTGACCGCACGGGAAGACAACACCGCGCTCTGCAGGAGGGATTGAAGTGTCAGCCACTCGCCAACGAATCCGTTCAATGGGGGCAGGGCCGAAATAGAGAGAGCGCCAACGAGAAAGAAGAATGCCACCCACGGCATCCTCCGAATCAGACCTCCCAACTGGTCCATTTGCCGCGTGCCCGCCTGAGTGTCGATCACTCCCGCTCCGAAAAACAGCAGGGATTTGTAAACGGAGTGGTTCGTCATCTGATACGCGGCTGCGACCAGCGCCATTCCCGCGATGACCGGATGCCCGGAAGCCCTGAACACCATCGCTGCGCCCAGTCCGGCACAGATGACGCCCATGTTTTCAATCGAGCTGTTCGCCAGTACTTCCTTTATGTCGTTTCCCCGGTTGGCGTAGAGGATCCCGGCCAAGGCAGAGAGTGTCCCGGCCAACAGTACGACCACTCCTGGGCCCACGCTTGCGGCGGGCGCCAAGTCGAGATTTACGCGCGCAATGCCGTAAATGCCCAAGTTCAGAAGGACGCCGGATAAGAGGGCTGACACGTTGGCGGGTGCGATGGGGTGAGCTAGAGGCAGCCAGCGGTTGAAGGGAATCAGCCCTGCCTTCACACCGAATCCTAAGAAGGAAAGCAAAAAGACTGACCAGCGCGCTCCGACGCCGAACGACGACAGGTGCGTCCGCAAACCGGCAAAACTTAGACCATTGGAAAAAGCTGCAAGGATAAGAAAGGCGAGTGTGACTCCCAGAAATCCCGCTTCGCCCAGAGTCAGCATCAGGTAGCCGGGGCGCGAGTTTGCTTCCCTCCGGCGTTGGTAATTCACCAGGAGATAGGCAAGCAGTGACATCAGCTCCCAGCTTATGAGAAAGCTGATTGCGTCACCCGCGCTGAGCACAAGGACAACCGAAGCAAAGAGACCAAAATAGCAGACACACAGCGTTCGTAGATCGAAATGCCCCCGGTAGTGCTGGAGGTAGCCAACTGAATAGATCGAAGTAGGCAGGAAGACAAGGGCCGATACTAACATGAACAAGGCCGACAGACGGTCGAGTGAAAGGGTAACCGTTCCCAGGGAAGGTAAAGACCAAAGCTTGACCGCGAAACCTCCCCGCACCAGAAGCAGGCAGGCCGCCGCGCCGGCTGCAAGGGAGGCGAGTGAACCAACCAATCCTAAAATTAGCAGGCTCCAGCGTTCGCCCGCGACGAGCACAGAGAGCGCCCCACCCGCGCACAAGAGAAAAAAGATGTCCATCAAAAGCTGCGGACTCATGCAGATCGTTTCTCCCCGCTAACAATCCCCGAGGGAGAGAACAGATCCACCGGGAGCTTGCGCCCGGCGGCCACCAGCAGGCCATGAAGGATGGCCAATGGTGGCGGCGGAAAGCCCGGCACTTCAATGTCCACAGGCAGCAGATCTTTCACCCCAGCGCTGGTGATGAAGCTCGGTCCAAACACGCCTCCCGTCAGGGCGCAGGCGCCAACGGCCATGACGAGCTTTGGTGCAGGCATGGCCTCATAGACCTCCCGCAAAGGTGCCCGCATATGGTCCGTCACGGGTCCGACCACCAGCAGAATGTCGGCATTGCGGGGAGTGGGGGTAATAAAGAACCCGAGCCTGTGCAGGTTATAGTAAGGATTACTGAGTTGTCTCACTTCGTTCAGGCAAGCTCCGCAGTCGCCCGCGTCCACGACGCGAATGTGCAAAGATTTCCTGAAGCAACTCGGCCAGCGTGGAGAGTTTGCACCGGGTGCGATGCCGGCCCACTCATAGCCGTTCTTCCAGCCGAGCGGAGAGTCCGTGCCTCGCACGCAGCGGAAGCAGTGAACGCAACGGCGGTAATCCACCGCCAGTTCAGAACCTTCAAGACCAATGGCTCCCGTTGGGCAGCGCGCCACAAGCGCGCGGCTTTGCTCTTCGCTGAGCGGACCTGGCACATCCGGCAAGCCAGGCGAAACGCCGGGGGCGCGTTCCTCGGCTCGGGGATAGCGCGTGCTTTTCACCCCGCTGCGGATTCCTTTCAGCACCCACTCGCTCATCGATTTGAGATTCCTCCTACCGGTCGTTTTCGGCGACGGAGAGTCCCAGCGTCGCCAGGATGATTGGAAAATCCTGGAAAGCAAAGTTCTCCGCCGCCAGATGGAAGCCGTGCCAGTTGACGAACGACGGCGTAATCACGCGATAGCGTTCAATCAGTCCAGTCTGGTCAAGCCTTATCCAGTGGAACGCCGCGCCGCGCGGCGCTTCAACCCATCCCAACGCCGTTCCGTGCTGAACGGTCAGCGGAGCCAAGACCTCGCCGGCCTCAAGCTGCGCCGGAATCTGCGCCATGATGCGTACCGCCTGAACCGCTTCGGCATAGAGCACTCGCAGTCGCGCGAAGCCGTCTCCCTCACTCTCAAACGGCTGTTCAAACTGAAATTTGTCGTATCCGCAATAAGGCTGCGCCTTGCGCAAATCGCTGGCCAAGCCCGACGCCCGCGCAATCGGTCCAACCAGGCCACGCTCCCGCGCCTCTGGAGGGGAGATAATGCCAACTCCCTCAATCCGGTCGAGGAAGCTGCTCGAGTAGCGGAGCATTTCATAAAGATCGTCGAGCTTTCCAAGAATCCTTCTGACTTGGTCAACGGCGTCACTGCAGGCCGCATTCGTGAAATCGCACGCCAGCCCTCCAGGAACCGCGAGACCGAAGAGGTAACGGTGTCCTGCAAACGCCCCCGAGACGCGGAGCAAATCCTCTTCCAGAATGGCCGCCTGGCTGGCCGCGACCGAAAGGCCGGTGGATTCACAAATCTCTTGGATCACCCCAGCATGATGCCGGAACCGCTCGAGCTCGGCCACGAAGACGCGCAGCGAGACAGCGCGAGGAGGAACATTCACGCGGCAGATCGACTCAACGGCAAGAGAAAAACCGAGCGCGTGGGCAAAGGCCGTGGTCGCCGCAAACCGCTCGGCGAGGAGCAGGCCGTCCTCCACAGTCTTTTCCTCCGTAATCTTTTCAATGCCCCGGTATTTATAGAAGAGGCGGGGAATGGCGCGAATGACGTCTTCGCCTGCCGTCTCAAGAAGAAAGTGCACGGATTCGGTGACTCCGGCGTAGATGGGTCCCACAGGCATCGCGAAAGCTCCGGGAGCCTCAACAATTGTGCGAGGCCGCCACTCCGTATCAGGGCTGCGGTTCGCAAGCGCCGCCTCTTCGTCAAACTCGCGCCGCATGGGAGCGACATCTTCCTGCCAGAGGTCGTTATGAAGAACGAAGTCGCCGAGGTGGGGATGGCCTTCAAACGTGATGCCGAACAGGTCCTCAACCTCGCGCTCGTGCCGGTCGGCCGCGTACACCTGCGGGCTGATGCTCGGAACCGTTCGCTGCTCAAGAGGCAGGTGAAGCAGCGTGTGAACCCAGCCCGGCGATTGCTCCTGATAAAAGAGATAGCGCAGCTCCCACTCGGCAGCCTGCTCCTCCACGATCAGGCCGGCAAAATGGTAATGTAGTTCGTCAACCAGCCAACTCGCTAGCTCCGGAAGAATTTGAGGTGAACCGCACCGGAGTTCACAAACAGGTCTTCTGCGGTCTACCCAGACCTCCAGGTCAGCGGGCCACTTCTGTCCGGCTTGGGCGACTGTCTTCGCTGGATGAGTCATGCGTTTACCCCCCGATGAGTCCGGCAGCCCGGCTCAACAGAGTATGCAAGGTGTCCGGCACGTACAATCCAAAAATCACGACGGGCGCAGCAGCCAGCAGCAACGCGAGCGCGCAGCTCCACGGCATGCCGGGCGGCGCAGGAAGATTCTCCGGAGGATTCCCGAAGACCATGCGATTGACGTGCAGCAGAATGCCGAAAAAGGCGACGGCAAGAAAAATGGCGAGCAGTCCCGTGGCCACGTAATGCCCGCCGGCGATGCCTGCTTTCAGAATGGCGAACTCCCCGAGAAACACTGCAAAGGGTGGCGCACCGGCGATGGCCAGACTGCCCGTTAGCAGGGCGGCGCCGGCCGCCGGCGAACTCCGGATCAAGCCGCGCACTGCGGCGATCTCGCGTGTGCCGAGTGCCATGAGGACCGCGCCCGCCGCAAAGAAACAGAAAGACTTGGTGAACGCGTGAGAAAAAATCTGGACCATGGCGCCGTACGCGGCCGCATGACCGCCAAGCCCGGCGGCCGTCAGAATGATCCCCATATGCTCGACCGTGGAGTAAGCAAAAAGCCGCTTGGTGTCATGCACCTGAATGAGCAGGAAAGCCGCCACACCCACAGAAATCAGCCCAAAGACCAAGGCCCACCGGTCCACGGCATCCCCCAGGGAAGCGCGCGCGATCGGCATCAACCGCAGGATGACGTAAAGAATCGCACTCGTTTCAATGCCGGAGAGCAAAGCGCATACAGGCGTGGGGGCTTGGCTGTGGGCATCGGGCAGCCAAGTATGTAGCGGGACCAGACCTACCTTTGTTCCAAAACCCACCAGAATCGTCAGGTACGCCATCTTAACCACCGCGGGGGGCATGTGCGGCGCAACCGCCTCGAGCCCGGACCAAGTGTATGTGGAACCCCCCGCTACGTGCATGGCCCAAAACAGCAGCAAAAACCCAAACAGGGCTATGGCCGCGCCGGTGAGCGTGAGCATGGCGTACTTCCAAGCCGCCTCCAGCGCATCCCGGTTGCTCTCGAAACCAACGAGAAGTACCGAAAGAAGGGTGGTAAGTTCCACGGCCAGCCAGGCGACACTCGGCCCGACCAGCACCGGCACGGCCAGCATGGAGAAGATGAAGAGATTGAAATTGCCATAATAATGGTGGAGTATGGAGAGGTCATGCGTGGTGCGCTTCATGTAGCCTAGAGAATAAAGAGACGCCGTAACCCCCACTGCCGCAACCAACAGCAGGATCAGCGCTCCCAGCGCATCCAATTCCAGCCACCCGGGAATCGCGATAACCCGCCCCTTTGCGATAACCTGGAGAGTTGCCCGAACCGCCAGCGCCAGGATCGCCAGATTGGTCACCAAGGTAAGACGGGACGCAATCCGTCGGCCCGGCTTGGGCGTCCAGCAGAGAATGGATGCCACCAAGGGAAGCGCTAAGATCACGATAAGAATCACGGAGCGGACTCCTCTTTGAGCGCAGCCAGAGACCCCACGTTGGTTGTGCCGATGTGCTCTTGCAGGGCACGGGTGAGAACTCCGATTACGAAGACGGCGATCAGCACGTCGAAGGCAACCACCAGCTCGACAAAAAGATGGAGCTCCGGAGCAATGGCGATGCTGGTAAAGAAGGCTCCGTTTTCCATGGCTAACAAGCCGAGCAGTTGCGGAACCGCTTCGCGGCGCACCGTGAGTGTGTAAGCGCCCAACAGCAGCGCCGCGAGGCCAATCGGCAGGTTCACTCCCACTGAAGGACCGGCCGGAATCCGCAGCAGCGGCGCGGTGATTACGTAAGCCGCGATCACCAAGCCGAGCGCGATAAGCAGCGAGATTGGAATGTTGAGCGCCTGATCGATCTCGCGCCGTGTATAGACTTCCTCCGGCACCGTCTTTCGCAACAGCCAGGGAATCAGGACCGGCTTGTTAATCAGGTTGATTGCCGCGACGGCGAGCAGATCCCACACCACGGGGTGCACGCCCAGCAGGAAAGCCGACGAAGCCAGGAAAATGGACTGCCAGATGAAGAAGCGCATGCAGCCCTGCACCTGGCGCGTCGCCACCATGCCGAACGTACAAAGTAGAAACAGACCGCCCGCGAGCGCGTTGAGCTGTGGAAGAAAGGATGTTGGATTCATGGCTGCCGTTACCGTGCCTTCTTTGCATCGTCAGATCGCAAAAAGCCAGCTAATCATCGCGGCGACTGAGATAATGAAGGCAGCTCCCAAAAATTCGCTGATGCGAAAGAGCCGCAACTTCGCGAGCGAACTCTCAACAATGATCAGCACTAAAGCAAAGATGAAAACCTTAAGCATGACGAGCGGAATCGCCAGTAGAACCTCGCTCAGAGCCGTACTGCCGGCCAGACCCCACGGCGTCAACAAGACATTTAGAAAAATACAGATGAGAACAAAGAGCTTCATTTCCCCGCCCCATTTCATCAGGGCTGCGGCCGGGCCGGAATACTCCAGACTCTTCGACTCGTCGATCATGGCAAGTTCGAAATGCCCGGAAGGATTGTCCACCGGAATGCGTCCTCCTTCAGCCAGAATCAGCATGAAGAAAGCAAGGAGAATGAGGACGTGAGCGGGTTCAAAGAAATTAGACAGCGGCTGGACCCATTGCTGCTGCACGATGTAGGGAATCGTCGAGCCTGCGACAAAAGAAACAGTAAAGAAAACAATCATGAAGACTGGCTCAGCAAGGAAGCCAACCAACCGCGTTCGGCTAGCTCCCATTGGGCCATAGGGGTTGGCGGTATCAACAGCCGCCAGGGTCGCAAAGAAGCCCGCCAGCGCCAAGACAAAGCCTCCGCCCAGCATGTCCCCCATGAACGCAAGAAACAGCGGATAACTGGTAAGCACCGGGATCAGCAGGGTAACGAAGACCGGCGCAGTGAACACGACATACGGCGTGAAGCGGAAAATCCATGAACTCTGTTCGGAGATCACCTCGTCCTTGTGAAAGAATTTCCAGATGTCCCGGTAGGGTTGGAGCAGACTTGGCCCGCGCTTGGACTGGACAACCTCCTTGAGGCGATTGATGGTTCCCGCCAGCAAGGGCGAAAAACCCATGACGACGGCCACTTGCAGCAGGTTGTAAACGATCCGAGCCAGCATCTTCGCCCCAAAAATAACAATAGCTCCTACCTGCGAAAGGTAGGAGCCATTAGTCCCGGATTACCGGAAATGTTAACGGTGGCGCTCCATCACCGGAATGAAAAGATATCGTACTTGATACCCTGAGCTTCTGCAAGAGGAACTTGCCGCCCGATGTGTTGCGCTTCCCGACTGCCGTCTGCGATTGCCACTTATGGCCGTTCCCGGAGAAAACAAGGCAGTGCCGGCTTAATCGAGGCCCTGCTTTCGAATTGGATTGACGTAGCAATTCTCAAGTTCGATAATGAATCCAGGCGTTGGAGTTCGCCCTTAACCGCCCCTTGTGGGGAAGATAACTCCTGCGAAGGTTCTTGGCGGCTAAGGGCTTTTAGAAACCTCACGTTGCAGTCCTCTCGTCCAGATTCCTTCGCAACTGGCCGTTCCCTTTACGGAAGGAAGGCGGCAAGCGATGGAAGCCCACGTAACACTGAATTCGAATCATAAACGCCATTTGCTCTCGAGCGCCCAATACGTCGACAGCCTTCTCTCGGACATCGAATCGATCCTTGTGTCTTCATTGTCGAAGCCGCCGTTTCCCAAGTACCGGCTCGACATCACACCCGCCCAGGCAAAATTAGTCCAGGACTACATTGCTCGCATCCGCGCCCAGATGGTACAGATTCTGAAGAGCCAGGGAATTTCGCCGCCGGGTCCCCAATTGGGAGCGCGTCATTCGATCCGTGTGACCCTGGAGTTCGCGGACATCGCGTTTGACGAATGCCGCCCCGAGGCCATGCGAGGTTACGGCGCGGTGCCGCCATCGCTCATCCCGGAGTTAAACGGCTTGGTGGATGAGATGAGAGGCATTCTGCGCAAACTGAACACGTATTTGGCGCAAGATGCTGACCAGGACCTGCAGAGCCGTCTCAAACGGCTGGAGCGAGCCGGCGGCGGGATCGAGTTGCTTAACGTGCTGGAAGGAGTCGTCACCAGCCGTGGACTGGTGGAGTTCCGGCCGGCGTTATCCATCATTTTGGACAAGATCGAATCTCCGACCTTCCAAATTGCTGTCTTTGGCCGAGTCAGCTCGGGAAAGTCATCGCTGCTCAATCACATTCTCGAAACCGCAGTGCTGCCCGTCGGCGTGAACCCCATCACCGCTGTGCCGACCCGGCTGGTTTACGGCCCCGAGCCGAAATTAACGGTTTCCTACGTGGACAGGAAAACGGAACCAATGGGGATCGGGCGTCTGGCGGAATTTGTAGGCGAAGAACTGAACTCTGCCAACGCCAAACACGTGGCGCGCATCGTTGTCGAGCTTCCGTCTCCGCGCTTGCAGGCGGGCGTGGTGGTCGTGGATACACCTGGCCTTGGGTCGCTGGCCACGGCCGGCGCGGCGGAAACACTGGCCTATCTTCCCCATTGCGACCTGGGCATCGTCCTGGTGGACGCCGGTTCCACGCTGACGGCGGGGGATATCGCAACGATCCAGAGTCTTTACGAAGCCGCGATTCCCGCCTTGGTGCTGCTTAGCAAGGCGGACCTGTTGCAGCATGAGGACCGGCAACGGTCGGTGAAGTACATCTCCGGCCAGATCAAATCGCAGCTCGAAATAGAGCTTTCAGTCTGGCCGGTCAGCACGCAGGGGGAGGATGCGCGGCTGCTGGATGAGTGGTTCACGTGTGAGATTCAGCCCCTTTTCGAGCGCCATCAAGAGCTCGCCCGGCAATCCCTGCGGCGGAAGATCGCCGCGCTCCGGGACTCTGTCGAGGCCACCTTGAAAATTCGCGTGGAAATCACCGGCAAAGATCCGAGGAAGAGCTCGAAACAAGCGCGGGAGGCGCAGGCTCAGCTTCGGCGGGCCGCTGGCAAGTTTGAAGAGTCCAACTCATTCTGTCTCAAAGCCTCGGACGAAATCCGGAACATGTCTGAAGTCGCCTTCGCGCGCGCGGCGTTGGAGATCGCCCGACTCTGGTTCAACCCGGACGGCGTGAAGGCCGATGAAAGAGACGCGGTGGCTCGACATCTAATCGTGACGGCATCGGAGGGAGCGAATCAGATTTTCGAGCGACTCCAGGGGCTGGCGCGGGATCTGTCCCACGCCCTCTCCAACGCCGGGCGTGTTCTTGAGGCGGAGGACCTCCCGGATGAAGAGGAGCTCGTCTCTTTAGTGAAAGAGATGCCGCGCCTCGACCCGGGGCCGGTTGAAATCAGGATTCAACGCGATTGGTTGACCATTTTCGGCAAGAACATTACGAAGGGGCGAATCGGGAAGAAATTGCGGCAACAGGTTGGACAGAAGGCGGGCGAAGCTTTCCAGTCCTACGGACGACTGCTGGAGTCCTGGTCAAGAAAGATGTTGGCCGAGCTCCACCGCCACTTCGATGCGCACGCGGACGGCTACCGCGCCCAGCTTGAACGCCTTGCCGAGGGTGGAAAGTCCGGCCCAGAGGAGAGTGAAACCATTCGCCAGGACTTGGCGGCGCTTGCCGCATTTCAAGACAGAGAACAGATTCCGGTTGCTAGCGCTACAACTTGACGGTCGGCCCCGGAGGGCGGACGCTCGGGCAGAAGATCAGGCAGCGTGCATTGGCACCCGCCCTGGCGGATGGCGCGCTACTCGCCGCGAGCAAGCTCGAACGGAAGGCAGCCTGGGAATCCATCGCATGAAAAACGCTTCAAGCTCTGGCTCAACACGCGAACGGCGGGCGGGTTGGTTTACTACAAGCGCCTTGAAAGACGCTCTTGCCAAGGGAGGATGTGCCGTTTGCGAAGCTCTGAACACGTCCGTGCGCCGCTATATTTTCAGCTTTCTCTACGAAGGTATGATGTCCGGCGATGCACGCGAAAAGTTCCTGCATGGCGGAGGATTCTGCGCACAGCACTTCCGGCAGGCGAAAGTCATCGAGAAAGAAAGCTGGAGCGATGGCTTTGGCATTGCAATTCTATGCGAGAACTTGCTCGAACGGTCGTTGAAGGATATTGAAGCGTTGCGGGCAGACCCCTATGTCTTCAAGCGCCAGCGGCCCCGATTGTGGGGAAATCACGAAGGAAGCGGCCGCGTTTTCCAACTCGCGCCCGGGAGAGACTGCATGGTTTGCGCCATGGCGCGCGAGTCGGAAGAACATTACCTGGAGGCGGTGGAGGAGCTCCTGGAGGAATCTGAATTTGCAAAGCGGTACCGGCAATCGGGTGGATTCTGCCTCGGCCACCTCCGGGCGGGCGCCGAAACATGGACATCGCCCGCCGCCTTGAGCGCGGTTTGCGAGATTGCACAAAACCAGGTTTGGCGATTGCTCGGCGAACTTCGGGAATTCCAGCACAAGCATGACTATCAATATAAGCACGAACCACGTGGTGAGGAGTGGTCCTCGCCCCAGCGTGCGATTGAGTTCCTGACTGGCTATCACCACGACGTGGATGTGACCGAGACGAAACATGAAGGGAGTTAATGACGCTGAACGCCATGTCCGAAGACCGTACGCTGACCTCGCCGGCACCCACGAGTGAGATGGGCGGCGCCCAAAGACTCCTTCGCCTTGCAGCGGTGGAGGAGGAACTAGGCGCCCGGCGGCTCTCGGACGAAGCTCGCGATCTCGCCGCCCGCGTCTCGGAAGGCCGCTTCTACGTTTCTTGCATTGGCCAGTTTAAGCGCGGGAAGTCAACCTTGATCAACGCGCTCATTGGCGAGGCTGTTCTTCCCTCCGGCTTCATTCCGGTTACGACGGTACCCACCATCGTGAGGTATGGAGCCGGGCGCATGGCCCGCATCCAGCGCCAGGATAGAGGCTGGCAAGAGATCAACCTCTCCGATCTGAACCTGTATGTTTCAGAAGAGCACAACCCGGAAAACGTGAAGCGGATTGCGGGAGTGGAGGTTTTTGTTCCTGCGCCGCTGCTCGCCGAGGGGATGTGTCTGGTGGATACTCCCGGGCTGGGCTCGGTCTTCGCGGGCAACACCGAAGCGACCCAGGCTTTCTTGCCCCGCATCGACGCTGCCTTGGTGGTGGTGGGTGCGGATCCGCCGCTTGCGGGAGAAGAACTGAGGTTGGTGGAAGCCGTGGGGCGGCAGGTTCGCGACGTGATCCTGGTGCTGAACAAGGCGGACCGCACCACCGATGCCGAGAGGGCCGCCGCTATCCAGTTCACCCGGCAACTCCTTGAAAAACGTCTGCACAGGCAGACGGGGCCGGTCTTTGAGGTCAGCGCCATCGAGCGGCTGGAAAACCATGGCCCGGGGCGCGATTGGGGGAAACTGATTGAGGCGCTAAATCGGCTCGTCCTGGATTCCGGACGTCAGATCGTCCGGGAGGCGTGCGAACGCGGCATCGAACGTTTTAGCGAGCAATTGCTCGCAATCGTTGCTGAAGAGCGGGACGCTCTGCGCCGCCCGGTCGAAGAATCCGAACGGCAAGTCGCGGCAATGCGGGAAACCATTGCCGCAGCGGAGCGCTCCATGAGGGAGATGGGCTTTCTCTTCATGGCCGAGCAGCAGCGCCTCTCCGACGCGTTCGTCAGCCGGCATAAAGCGTTTCTCAACTCCGCCGCACCTCAAGCGAAGCAGGAATTTGGAAGAGCGTTGCGAGAAGCGTCACGCGGAATGGGTCCCTCTTACCGGCGTCGCATCCTGCGCAAAGCCCAGCAAATTGTGCACAAGCTCGTTATGCCGTGGCTCGAAACCGAGCAAGAAGAGGCAGAGCGGGAATACCGGCAAGTCACACGCCGTTTTGTTGGGATGGGCAACGATTTCCTGAAAAAGCTTGCCGAGGCAGGCGTTCGAGAGCTGGCTCGGATGCCACACGCCCTCGACGCGGACACGGGGTTCCAGGTTCGCTCCCACTTCACTTTCCGGGACCTGATTGAGGTCGCCGAGCCGGCCTCGCCGCTGCGATGGTTGGCTGACTTGTTCCTTGGGGTAGTCAGGGCCCACCGAGTTATCGACCAAAGCGCCGTGGAATTCCTGATTCGCCTCCTCGAAATCAACAGCACCCGCGTCCAGAGTGACATCCTCAATCGCGTTCAGGAAAGCCGCAACCGGCTGGAGGTTGAGATTCGCAAGCTGCTTCACGAGGTCTCCCGCATCGCCGAGCAAGCCTTGAGCCATGCCCGCGCAGCGCAGGAAGCAGGCGCACCTGCGGTGCAAGCGGCCTTGGCGCGGCTCGATGATCTGGAACAAGAAATTCGCAATTTGAGCCAGCAGCCGTAATGTCCGATACCGCATTCAGACTCTTCCCCACCTTGAAACAGCTTCACGGCGTTCGTGCGCTGTCAAAATTGGCAGCGCACCCTCTCATCAGGTAGTCGATGTGAACGAGCTTTGTTTTGATCTGTGAATCGAATTGGTAGTGCGGATCGGCCGCCATTTCACACATCGTGACGATCGCGCCCGGAACCAACCGGCTTAGTTCTAGAACTTCTTCGCGGAACCCTTCAAGATCAAGCCTGGCCAAGCCAAATCGTTGAATGCAAGCTTCCAATATTTCGCGCGCCAAATGAGCCGGAAGCGGCCTAAGATTCAGCAGTTCTCTTTCTCCCCAATAGAAGTAGTGGCTGGCCACGCCTGCCATGATGGCCGCCGGTTGCTTCGGCACAAGATAGACCGGCGTGGCGCGCATCCAAAAAAGCTCCTTGATGACCCGGGCCATTCCGCGAGTGAGCGGAGGAAAATGATCAAGAAAAATGCGGTAGTCATTGCCTTGCACGGTGCGGTAAAGCGTGCCTCGAAGCCGGCTGGTCGAAAGGCTTTTGAACCACACGTCGAGGCCCGGCTTTGAAACGCCCGCTGCGTGAAGCTCTCGCCGTAGTCCGGCGTCCTCCGCTTCAAATAAGGAGCGGATCAATTGGCGCAAGAGATCGTGAAGGTCCTTGACGCTCGAAACATAAATACAGCGCTGCCGCATGGCAGGGGAAAGTTCAGCGATCACCTTTGAAACCAGTGCCGTTTTCCCGATGCCCTCTGGACCGGCAATCATCAAGCTCTGCCGCGCATGAATCGCCACTTGCAAACGACGGGCTTCCTTTTCCCGCCCTAGGAAGAGACCCATGGAGTGGTCTGGCAAATTGACGGTCATCTTGCCCATTTGAGAATTATTTGCTTTGGTTCGCGTCTCTTGTGATGCCCATCGCGCGCCGGGCGGCAATCCTCACTCGAACAGCGCCTTCGCGGCTCAGGCGTTCCAGGCAAGGCAGGGCGCGCGCATCGCCAATGCTCCCGAGCGCCTGAACCGCAGCTTCCTGTAGATATGGGTCTTGACTCGACATGGCGGCTTCAATCAGCGCATCGACGGCGGACTTGGAGCGAAGATCCCCAAGAATCGTCGCAGCCCGGACCGGGACCGTCGGCTCGGGATGGTGCAGGGAGCGAATCAACTTTTCCTCGTAAGTTTCCTGAGCCAGACGCTGAACGTCTGCCCCGCAAGCCGGGCACCTGGCGCCATCGGGGATTTCAGCCCAACATGACGGGCAGTAGTAGGTCATGTCCACGTCCTCGCTGGCGCACCATCTTTCATCGCACCCGGTAGATGATGATGCCGCCCAATCCCATCAGGATCGCGGCATAGGCAAAAGCTGAAACGGGAGAAACGGCTGTCCAGAGTGTTCCCACGAGAACGCTGGCCACCAGGTCACCCACGCCATTGACGGTCCCAAGCACTCCATAAGCCGTGCCGCGGCTAGTGTCCTCAGAAACGAGATCAGCCGTGAGTGCGCCCTCGAGTGCGTCCACGATGGCAATGGAGAATCCGCTCAGTCCGAAGAGTGACAAAAGATAGATGATCACATCCAACTTCAATAGGAAAGCGGCAAGGAAGCCGGCTGCCGCCAGCGCTCCAGCAAAGTAACCCAGGGATAACAATCCGCGCCTTCCCAAGCGGTCCGAAAGCGCACCCACGGGATAGGAATAGGCGGCGTAAACCACATTATGGCCGACGTACAGCAACCCCGCGATTTCCGCTGCGTGTTGTAAACCGTACTTCGGCGCGAGCAACTGCGTGGCCGCAAGAATCATGAGTGTTCGGGCAAAATCTCCCATCCCAAAGATGCCGACGCCGAATAGGAAGCGGCGAAAGGAATGTGGCAAGCCTGTAATGGTCGCCCACAACTCTCTTCGGGACGGAGCGCCCCGCTTTTCGTGAACCAGGGCGGCGAATGCGACGCCAGAGCCCAAACCTGGAATGAGCGTAAGCAGGAAGATGATGCGGAAAGGCTCGGAAGGATCAGTCATTCGTGGATGAAGGTAGGCCAGCAGCCAAACACCCAGGAGAGGCCCGATGATCGCGCCCACGGTGTCTCCTGCGCGGTGAAATCCAAAGGCCTTGCCACGAGCTTCGGCGGGAACGGAATTAGCCAGCATTGCATCCCGCAACGGCCCGCGAATGCCTCGCCCGAACCACGCGAGAGTGCGCCCCGCGAGCACCAGGGGCCACCCATAGGCGAGCGCAAAGAGAGCCTTTGATGCTCCGGTCAGAAAATAGCCGCCCACGGCAAGGCCTTTTCGATGCCCCAGGCGGTCAGAAAGCCAGCCAGAGAGAAGTTTTGTGAAGCTCGAAGTTGAGTCTGCTACCCCTTCAATGGCGCCCAGGGCCGCTGGCGAGACGCCAAGAACAGCGAGGAAACCCGGCAAGATAGTTGTTGCCATCTCGTGGCTGGCATCCGAGAGGAGGCTCGTGAATCCCATTGCCACGACGTTGCGGTTCCGCCAGAGACTGACCGGCCGGGCCGGAGGTGGTTCCGCCAGTTGTGGCTGGTTACTCATGAAGGCTCCGCGGAGCGGTTTGTTTGCCTTTGAATTCGTACCAGGAGGGCGAGCGCGCTCTCCCGTGGAAAGATTATGTGCTCCGATTCACCTGCGGCTCTCCGCTTCTGAATTTCTTCTTCCAGCAAGTCAGGTCCCGCCGCAAGGTGGCCGCGCAAAAGTTCCTCAGCGGCAGCGCGGATATCTCTTTCGTGCGAATCGAGCAGTCGCAGCCCAATCTTGAAAGCACGCCGCTGCTGGTCCGGATTCCCGTGGTTGAGAATTGCATTCGCGGCCTTGAGGCGGACTTCCTCAACCGGGTCTCCCAAGAACGCTTCAAGCACGCTGATCTCATCGCCCTCAAGGAGGACGTCGAGAATTTCAAGAATCCGCCACCTACGCCGCTGGCTCAGCCGCGTCTCGATGCCGTGCTGGCGGCGTCTTTCATTTAAGGATTCCAGCAGACTCGGCATTGCTGCCCGGCCGAAAGCGCGAATCGCACGAGCCGCCGGTTCCGCCACAAAATCATCCTCCAGCCAACGCACCAGGTGAGGGACGGCCCGGCGATCTCTCAGCTTTTCGAAGGCCTCAGCGACGCCAACCAACGGCTTTCCTGGCGCGAGCCGCAGCAGTGTCTCAAGAGCGCGGGGATCCGAAAAGTCCGCCAAAGCAAGGGCCGCCCGGCTGGCAACGCTTTCTTCCGCCAAGCGAACCACAGGGTCGGTAATTTCGGCAAGGCGCTCAGTGGCAACGGCGATCAGGGCGTCGAGCGCGTCGTCGCCCTTCAATAAGCCTAGCCCTTCGACCGCCAGCAGCCTTGCCTGCGGCAGACTCGACGGCTTTGCAGTGCGAAGAAACTCCACGAGCGCAGGCACGGCCGCCTTACCCTCGCCGATCAACGCCAAAAGCGCTTGATCGCATTGGATAGGGTTATTGAGCTCTTCGATGAGGGCCTCAATTTCTCTTGTCGTCCGCACAATTTCCATTCTCGTTCGTCAATGATTCATTCGCGGCTATCACCTCATCCCCAGGCGTCCCGACCCTTTCCTGAGAAGCGCGCGGGTGGCCTGCTTGATCGAGCAAAGCATCGACCGCATCGAGAAATCGAAATGCGTAAGGCTTGAGGCCGTCGAAAACCTGCCACGAAAGTAGTAGTCTGCAGTTCGTTTCCCCCAAAAGCACTTGGAGAACGGCCGCGTGGCCGTCCGGAGATTCATGCCAACGGGCTGATCTAACTCCCTTCAAAGGAAGAAAAGTCATCTCAACACCGAATGCCGAAGACTCTCGCTGATACTGGTCCGACAGTACAACGATGCTTTCAAGATTCACAAGAAGGAGCAGGTTCGCCCATCGCCGCTCCCCACTCCCTTGGAGTTTCATAGCTGGCTGGAAAAAGAAGCCCTGGGATGAGGCCAGCCTCGGGTGAGCCTGAAGAAAGCTTGCAAATTTATTGGGTATGCCCGGTAAGGCAATCGGTTGATGAGTGGAGATGTCCGTTCGCATTTCTCCTTCCAGGCACCAGTTCGTCAGAACTGCTGCAAGGTCATCGAAGTGTCTTGCAGCCTGCGGCGGAAAGCGGATCACAAACTTCTCTTCCGAAGGGTCATTGGGGTACAGGCTGAACCAGCCATGGAGAAGGAATTCCGCCAATCCGTAACCCAACAAGTTAGCCCGCCGCCACTCAGTCATAAAGACCTGGTCGGATCTCACATCAAGCGACACAACAGCCAGCGAGTCTCCGAACAGCCAAATGACTCTGGGTGGAAGCCACCGGGAGACGATGCGGCCCGATTCCTCGACCGCAGGAGTGAAAAGGCCGAAGACCGGCTGACCATGCGAGTGTACGAGTCGATCGTATCCATTACTGAATTCAGGCGGGATATCCTCCGGCCCGCAAGCATGAAACGCGAATTTATACTCCCAGGTGTTGCTCACTTTTTGGGGGGTCCAAACCGGCCACTGCGGCATCAGGGATGTTTATGCCAATGGCCGTGTTGATCTCTTCCACGATTCTCAGGCAGTCACTCGCCAGTGCTGAAACATGCCGTGCGATGTCTGCGGGTGGTTTGTCCCGATTGTCAGGGTGGGAGAGCCGCTGAACGCTCTCATTCATTAATGCCAACAGGGACGCAGCCTCAAGGCCCGGATCCTGGTGAACGCGCTGCAGCCCGAAATCGCTGACCGCTTGCGTGATCCTGGAGCGCAGGTGAGCAATCAGCCTTTGAACCTGTTCCGCCTTTGCCGGGCGCCAAGGCGGGCGTCGGACGAGGGCCGAGTCAAAAAAGTGAAACAATTCATTCAAACGAATTGCAGACGCTTCCAAAGTCCGCAATGGCGCCGCAACTTCCTGCTTTTGGTCGCAGGTACCTTCAAATTTCAACCTTGCTTTTTCAACCACAGCAGCCATCCTTCGACTCTTGGGAACCCGCCTGGCGCGCCGCGCCTGCGATGAACTCGTGGAAAGACTGTAGCGCAGCTTGAAAGGGACAGAAGGAATGCTGAGGGGGTATGATTTCAGCCAGGTGACAAATGCAAGGCAGGGGTTCCATCTGAGCCTCCACAGTTCTCGGGCTGGCAGGCTGGAAACAGCAGGTCCCGCCACGCCGCGGCAGGAGTCATTACCTCGCTTTCGCGAGGATTTTTCAGGCGAACCCCATCGCCCACTCTTAATACCTATCACACTTCGAAGTCGTTTAGACGGCTATGAATTCCACTCATTAGGATCGACTCACTCCTGAGAAAACCGCCGGTGCCGCAGCCGCCGGCAAAGCGCGAAGCCTTCTTCAGTGCGCTATCCGCAGCCGGATGGTGAAAGCGCCATTGGCGCTCCGCTCAATCCCGCACATGCTCCAGCGTGTAGATTGTTTCTCCAGTGGGTGTGACTATGTGGCATTGGATTTTCCAACGGCGACCATTCAGGTCGTAAACATCCGAGTACGAATCATAGAATCCTTCCAGAGAAAGCAAACTCAGTACCCGGCCAGTTGCGGAATGAATTGCCACTTCGCGGTAAGCACCTTCCATTCGTATTGCTCTCAAAATGTGTTCAGGCAATTCAATCACGCCGGGCGAGTCAGCAACGCCCGTGGTGGTGAGTTTTCCAGATGGAGCATTCATAGGTCCCCCGCGACCGTTGTCGAACGCTCGCTCTTCGGACGCTTCGAGAACGAGGCTTTCACTCCGTCACGCCGGTTTTCAGATCAAGCGTTCCACCCGCCACGGTGTTTGCAACCGTTTGTCGCCAGCCAGTTGGCTAAGACCTCGATAGTAAGCCACCCGCTCATCTTCGCTCTCCGTGCCGCGGCGAAGCGCATCGTGCTTTAGCGCGTAGCGCCGCATATTCTCAGCCAGCCGTTCAAAGAGCGCCGCTTCAAACTCGATCAGATCAGCCGCCCACTCTGACTTCGGCGCCATTTGCAAGAGATCGCTTAAATGCCGCAGGCACAGGACAGGCAAGGGGGCTGATTGGTCTCCGTCCGCTGGAGTCATTTTTCGCGCAATATGCTCTAATGCAGTGCGCTCGAGGGCGAGTTGTTCCTGGCAGGCCCGGCACTTGTCCACTCCTGTCAGAAGGTTCCGAGTCCCAGCCCAGAGGTCATTTGCGGCATGAGCTGCCGCCAGGTTTGTGAGTCTCTGGCTCACTGAAGCCAGCACGGCGGGGTAGGCAGCCGAGATGCCCTGCGGCGACGCAATTTCCGCATACTGCCACGTGTGTAATGGGCAAAGTCCCCCTCTCGCCGCCAGTATCTTTCGCTCATTCTCGTCCATGATGACCTGGTACTGAAACTTCGCCATGAACTTAAACATCCCTTCGGCCACTCTCGTGCACACTTGGCAGGGCTTCCGAACCGCCTGCATGAGATCGGCCTCGGGTATCGCCCGCGCTTCTCGCGAAGAAGGGGACGGAGATGGTTTCGGGCCTTCCGTCAACTGGCATCGCATAGCGTCCAAGCTTTTGATTACACCGTTCCATGCGGTGGCTTGGTTGCCCACAACCACGGGCGGATCGATCTCAGCAATGGAGGCAATAGCCCGGTCGCAGGTTCGGATGAGGAATTCCGCAGTCTTCCCGGTTGTCAAGAAATGGATGAGATTCTCTTCCAGGGACGCCAGACCACTCTGCACAACCGCCTCGGCGGACCCGGTGAGTTTGGCCCGCAGCCCGTGGAGCGACGAAACCGCAAAGAGCTTCGGACTGTCGATCCCTGCTTCGTTTTCGAGACGCTCGCGGATGAACGTGAGGACGTGATCACGCTCGCCGGGAGGAACGAGGTCAAGCTTGTTCACCACGATGAATATCTTCCTGACGTGCTCTCTCACCTCCTGGAGGAAGTCGACCTCCTCGCGGCCCAGGGGCGAATCAAAAGCGGTGACAAAAACCACCGCATCCGCCTGGGGCAGGAATTGCCTGGTGGTTTGGGTATTCGCCCGGATGGCTGAGCCAACGCCGGGCGTATCTACAAAGCAAATGCCCCGCCGCAAGAACTCCGAGGGGAGTTGTACCTCCGCCGCGGCAATACCCCGCTGGTTGCCGGGGTTTCCGGTCTCCGTAACGTAATCCGCAAGCTTGCCCAGCGGAATCTCTCCTCTCAAGAAACTGTTGGGGTACTCGATCCAGACCCGCTCCGGATTTCCGTACGATACCTTGGTGACCACCGAGGTCAGGGGCACGATTCCGATGGGAAGGCGGTCCATGCCCATCAGCGCATTCATCAAGGAACTCTTCCCCCGGCTGAATTGTCCGACGACGGCCAGCACAAAGCGGTCCTCCGCCAGATTGGTCAGCAGATCCCTGATCCTGTTATGGCTCTCCCGGTCGCACTCATGATTCACAAGCCGCAAAGCGGCCTGAATGGACGAGGCGAGATCGAGCTTCACCGTGTCGTAGTCGCGCAACAGCTCTTGCGTGCCGGATTTTGACAAGGTTTCGGGTTTCTCTCCCATGATCCCAGCGCCTCTGGCTTCTCAACCCTTAAATTGGCCGCCAACGTTCGTAGACTTTACGTCCTGCATAGCGGCCGTTTGCGCCAAGTTCCTTTTCGATCTCGAGCAGGCGGTTATACTTGGCGATTCTCTCGCCACGGCAGACAGATCCTGACTTAAGCTGGCCGGTGCCCGCGGCAACCGCCAAATCCGCAATCGTGGCATCATCTGTTTCGCCGGAACGGTGAGAGACGACGGCGGTATATCCATTGCGTGAGGCGAGTTCCATGCAGGCCAGCGTTTCCGTCACCGTGCCGATCTGGTTCAACTTGATGAGAATTGAGTTCGCAATTCCCTTCCGAATTCCTTCCTGGAAAATCTGCGTGTTGGTCACGAAGATGTCATCACCAACCAGTTGCACCTTGTTCCCCAGCCGGTCCGTCATCTTCCGCCAGCCTTCCCAGTCGTCCTCCGCCAAACCGTCTTCCAACGAATAGATTTCCGGATAGCGTTTCAGCCAATTTTCCCACAACGAAATGAGCGATTCTGACGTACGCCTGGAACGGTCAGATTTGTTGAAAACGTAGGCCCCGGATTCGTAGAATTCGCTGGCGGCGGGGTCCAGGTTAATCGCAATGTCGTATCCGGGTTTATACCCAGCCTTCTGGATTGCCGAGCATAGCAATTCCATGGCTTCTTCGTTAGATTTCAACTTTGGCGCAAACCCTCCCTCGTCACCCACGCCTGTCCCGTAGCCCTTGCCTTTAAGAATCTCCTTCAAAGTGTAAAAAACTTCTGACGCAGCCTGCAGCGCTTCCGCAAAAGTAGGAAGCCCGACCGGGACGATCATGAATTCCTGAATGTCAACGTTGTTGTCGGCATGCCGGCCGCCATTCAGGACGTTGAACATCGGCACCGGCAACAGGTAGCTTTCACGCTGGAAAAGATGCCGGTATAGCGGCAACCCATTCTCCGCTGCGCACGCCTTCGCAAAGCCAACAGATACGCCGAGAATGGTATTTGCGCCGAGACGGCCCTTGTCAGGCGTCCCGTCCAAGGCGATTAGCTTGGCGTCAAGGGCGGTTTGAGCGCCCTCAAATCCGCGGAAGGCTTGCTGAAGCTCTCCCACGACGTTCGCAACCGCCTTTTGGACCCCCTTGCCGCCATATCTTTTTCTGTCACCGTCCCGGAGCTCAACTGCCTCATGCTTGCCCGTTGAAGCGCCCGACGGCACTTTCGCAACCCCTGCGGCTCCGCTGGCCAGATGGACCAAGACCTGAAGGGTCGGGTTGCCGCGTGAGTCGAGTATTTCCAGAGCATCAAGCTTGCTGATCCTGCCCATTAATCACTCTCCCTCCTTACGGAAATATGTGCTGGTGGAATTTCCCCCATGCGCAGGATCGCGCTGAGTTCGTCCCGCAAGGCTGCCTCAATAGGCAGCGCCTGAACTTTGCCGATCGTGGTTTCGACGGGATATGGATAAGATTTCAGCTCGATCCTCCCGTCCTCCCACACGGCGTAGCAGGCTTCGGGGCTTCCCGTCTTGGGCTGGCCTAGACTGCCGGGATTCACCACGATGCGGCCGCCGAACGTTCGCACCGCCGGAACATGGGTATGACCCACAAGAACAATGCCGGCCGAGAGATTCTCAGTCTCCCCCACCCACCGGTGCGAATCGGCTTCACAATAACCGTACAATGGGTCCGACGGAACCGCATGGCACAGGTAAAAGCGAGTGCTCTCTCGCTGAATCTGAAGTTGCATAGGCAGGCCGCGCAGAAAGTGCTTCTCACCAAACGTCAGAACGGAATCGGTGAAGCGCCTCGTGGCTTCAGCCATTTCCTGGAAACGGGGAGAGCATTTCGGGTCCTCCCTGAAGCCGATAGCATGGTCATGGTTTCCCCGGACGGCGACAGAGGCCTTGGACTTGACATATTCGATCACCGCCGCTGGCTCCGGCCCATAATTCACAAGGTCTCCGAGAACCCAAAGCTCGTCGTAAGTTTCATTAAGCGCGGACAAAGCCTCAAAGTTTCCATGAATGTCTGAGATAATTGCAATTTTCATGATTATTCCCTGACTATTTCGATTTCACATCCGTCGCGGCAGCCGTCTCGTGCCGCCGATAGAGGATCACATGGACCTTTTCTAGCGTAATCACGCCGCTGTCCGTCATCTCATCCAGGCGTGGAATGACCTTTTGAATGCGCTCAGCATAATCGATGACCTCAATAATAATGGGCAGGTCGTACGCCAAACGAAGAATGTTTCCTGTGTGATAGTGGTGATGTCCCCCAAATCCAGCCACGCCGCGAAGTACGGTGGCGCCGTAGAAGCCTTCGTGACGAAGAAGCTCGATGATGGCATGGTAGAGAGCTTTTCCCTGGTACTTGTGGTCCTCGCCGATGTGAATCCGCATGAGAGTGCGGTCGCCTTCAAAACGTTCGTGTTCCATGTGTTCCATAAGGCCTCCCCGATATGTCTAACCCCGCTCCCTTCGTCTTTGTAGCCCTGGATCATGCCAGGAGAAAAAGGCTTAAGAGAGCGTATTGCCCAGCCGCATGCCTCCCAGCATGGCAAGCACTCCGATAACAAGACTCACGGCGACGTAAACCGTGGCTCTTGCCCACTCGCCGTCCTGCATAAAGTGGGCCGTCTCCCATTCAAACGTGGAAAAGGTGGTGTACGCTCCAAAAAACCCCACCGTGATACCGATACGCCAGTCGGGTGGAATGGAGACGTGGTTCAAAGCATATTCTCCGATCAGCCCCAAGAAGAAACAGCCAGTCAGGTTGACCACCAATGTCCCGTAAGGGAAATTGGGTCCTGTTTGCTCCTGCACCAGCCCTTGCATCCAATAGCGGGTTAGTGTCCCCGCTACTCCAAACACGCACAAAAGAATGATTCGCAAAACACCTCACCTTTCTGCACAACTCTACGGCCAACAAAAAAACTCCTGGCCGCATGGTTGCTGCCAGGAGTCATTAGCCCGATTAAAGGGCGGTTAAGGCGAACTCCTTCGCCTTTCATTGTTGATCTAAAACGGCGCAAAAAAGCTCAGCACCGTTCCACACCAGCACATCAAGCTGTGGAAGTATACTTTACGTCTTTGGGCCGGTAGAGGATGACGTGCGCCTTTTCGAGCGTAATCAGGCCGCCCCCAATCATTTCATCCAGCCGGGGAAGAATCTTCTCGATACGCTCAGCGTATTCGACCACCTCGATGATGATCGGCAATTCTTGAGCCAGGCGAAGAATCTTCTCCGTATGGTAGTGGTAGTGACCGCCGAACCCGGCAATTCCGCGAAGCACCGTTGCCCCTGCAAATTGCTCCTGGCGGAAAAGGTCCACGATCGCCTGGGACAGAAGTTTTCCGTGCCACTTGTCCGATTCACCAATGTGGATCCGCATCAGAGTCCTGTCACCTTCGAATCGCTGGTGCTCCATAAAGCCTCCTTGTTGCCTTCGGCTCCGGGTGCGTGCCGAGGTCGCGGGAGGGAAGCGGCGGAGGTGCGTCGCGCCGGGGAACTTCCGCTTGCGAGGCGCTCAAAAAAAGAAAAAACTCCTGAGCGCCTTTCGGCCGCCAGGAGTTATCAACCCGTTTGCCGGGTGGTTTCGGGCGAACTCCATCACCCTCTACGCAATAAATCTACCACAAATCCGTTGCCGAATCGAAACTGTTGTGTTTGGATGCTTGGACGGTTCGAACAGGATATCTTCACCAATTTCACCATCTGGTGTTATACTCTAAAGTATGAAGCGAGCTACTGTCACCATTCCCGATGACCTGGCCAAGGCAGTGGAAAGCTATGTCCGGGCTCAAGACGCGCCGCCTCCACTGACGGCAGTCGTACAGGCTGCTCTGCGGCAGTACCTGACCGAACGCGGCTATTTGCGGGCGGGAAGACCGCTCCGCATCAATCCGGCAGCGAGCGGCAGCGGCCGCAGTGACGTGAGTCAGGCGCACGACCGCTACCTGGCAGCTCGATGAAAGCCGCGGTCCTCGCTGATACTGGGCCGCTCTATGCCGCCGTCGATCCAGACGACGCTTACCACGAGCGATCCCAACGAGAGTTGAAACGGCACACTCGCGACCGGCGCGATGTAGTCATCGCGTATCCGACGCTTCTGGAAGCCTACACGTTGGTGCTATATCGGTTAGGCGACCCTATTGCTTCGAATTGGCTAAACGAAATCCTGTCCGGCGCCGCCTTGGTCAACCCCACTCCCGATGACTATCGCGAGGCTGTTAACAAGGTTCTAGCATTTGCAGACCAGCGGATCACATTATTCGACGCAACCGTGGCGGTTTTAGCAGCCCATCTGGAAATCGAGGTTTGGACCTACGACCATCACTTCGACGTGATGCGCACGGCTGTATGGCGGTGACCTACATTCTCCAACTTGAGCTTCCCAGCAGAGGAATAATTGCTTATTTCTATCCCGAGCAGGTACCTTTTCTCCGGATGCAGGAAGCGTGTGACATCTTTTCCAAAGGCGGGGGGGAATTCAGATCCGAATTTACGGAACCAACATCGCTCCCAGCAGCAGGAGAACACTCAGGATTCCCTGAACAAGAGCCAGAATGGGCGAACGGGAAAAGACATGCCAGGCGCTCCAGGCATTAATCCCCGCCAGAATTAGCAGAATGAGGTGCGCGAGTGCTGGATGGTTATGGATCCATTTCTCCAGGTTACTCAATGGATTTCTCCTGAACAGGGCAGCAAGCGTGAAGAGTATTGGTGGGATTCTGGCCCAATTCATGTTTTCGGTGAGGTGCGACTCCGAAGGACAGTGGACGCGGACAATGAGTTCAGACCAGGAAGCAGCCTGAATACTCAGGAGGGCCCTCCGTCCGTTCACCAACGGCAGTGAAGAAGATCCGGCGGAGAGAGAATTGGTGCTTCTGGCCTTTTGGCTGCTTGCAGTTCCCCCGCCGCGCCAGCCCCGGTAGGTGGCTGAACAATCCATGACAATAGACCTTGCACGATGCGGGCTCAGCGGCGCAGGAATGTTTTGAGATTTACTGGTTTCGTTGCACCCCAGCGACGGAAGTGTTTGCGGAGGGCATTCCAGCTCCTTCAAAACAGAGGAAGCTGATCTGCAGCAAACGAAGCAGCAGGAGCCGTTCTGCGTGCGGCACGTTTGCGGCCTGATGAAGCGGCTAGCGATGCGCCGAACAGAAGTAACTGATTGACGGCGGCGGGCAGGGGTTCTTGAGGAAGAAGCAGAATGTTGGGCGTCGGCTCTGGCTTAGACCCCGCTTCAACAATGGCCGGCGCTGCGTGCGCCAGTGCTGAATGTTGGTGTTGAATTGCGCGCCAGACGAGCTCGGCGTTTTCACCAATCCCCTTTTGGGTCACCAGCTCGCGCGCCATGGCCATGAGCAGATCGTCGTCCTCACCCGCTGCTTGCAACCCCTCGGCCGAAAACTTCCCCTCCATCCCCATTGCCACCAGGAGCTTCCGCCCCATCAAACGCAGGCAGGTCTCCTGCGCTGTCCGGGCATATGCAAAATACTTGACGGTCACTTCCTCGGTCTGCCCGATGCGCCAGGAACGCCGGCTCGCCTGCCGCAGCGTATAGAGCGAGTAGCCGGTTTCCCAGAACATGAGGTCGCGGAATTCCAAAAGATCAAGTCCGAGGCTGACGAGCTTTGGATGGGCAATGACCACCTGCACTCCCTGCCGTGACTGCCGCTCGTACCAGCCTTCCCTCAGCTCCGGCTTAACGTCGCTCGTCAGGACAGCCACGCGAACGCCCTCGCGCTGGAGGATGCGTTCCAGCCGCCGGGTCACATCGCGCGTCCGAGTGTAAACCGCAAACACATGCACCTTACGGCCACGATTGAGGCTCGACCGGATTTCTTCGAGCAGTTTCCGCTCCTTCGCGTACAGCACACTTTCATCGAGGTCTTCCGGCTCGGCAATCACAAAACGTTCCCGCCTGCCGGTCTCAGGATCGTATTCGGATCCATAAAGCGTGCCCAGGCCGAAGGGCCGGTCGGGATACAGTAGTAGGGCGTTCATCCCAACGCTGATGACGGAAGAATTGCCGCGATGCTCCTTGAGCGCGCGCTTGATTGCTTCCTCCAACCTTTCGTAAGCCTCCCGCAGCGCCTCGTCCATTTCGACCCGCACCACCTCCTCCCGGTAGGGCGGCAACACGTGGGCGATATCTTCGAGGGAAAGAAACGCCGCCATCGGCATCAGGAAATCGCCAAACAGTTGCGGCGAGGCTCCGGGCCGCCGGCGCACCCGCCGCGTTACTTTAGCTTCCGAGCAGGCATTCTCAGCCGGTTCGATGGTGGTGATGGTTTCGAGCAGGCCGTAAGTTTCCATAAACGGCCGGACGCCTTCGCCATGCTCGAATCCATGTTCCAGCATGTTGGCCGGGTCGGTGCGAAACAGGATGTTGTAGACATCGTCGGCGTAGCCGCCAAGGATGGTGCCGGTGAGGATGATGAGCTTCTTAGCGCAACTGGCGAGTGTTCCCAGCGCATTTCCTTGTGCGGTATCGCCGCCCTTCAGCTCATGCACTTCGTCGGCGATACCAAAATCGAAAAAGTTCGGGAGGTACCGCCCGATAAATTCGATGACGGCATAGCGCCGCACTTTGGAACGGTCGGCCTGCCAGAGCGGGCTGAACAGCTTCCGGCGGACCTCATGATGATTTTCCTCCGTCTCGTCCCCTGGTCCAATCCACTCGCTCAAACGAACCTTCTTGAAATCAGAGGAGAGCAACCAATCGGCGTCCTCTCCGGCGTAGACGGGCCGTCCGGAATCGGGGTTCACGACGCTACCCTGGTATCGGCCCGACCGGGCGATGTTGTAAGCATGCCGCCAGAAGAAACTGAGTTTGGCGGTCTCTTTCGAGACCACAAATATCGCCGGGCCTGGACACAGAGCGTTCCACCGCGCGCGGGCGCTGGAATAGTTCTTGCGCAGCCGCAGGTCAGTCAGCGTTGTCTTCAGGCCTTCACGCACAATGCGACCGTTGCGAAGCCGGAATTCTTGAATGCCGTTCGAGCTGGTGGAACGCCTGTCGCGGAGACCCTCGATCAAGAACGCTCGCAGGTGAGGGATGGTTTTGAGGCTTTCTCTCAGCCACTTCTGCGTCAGGTGGCTCGGAACCATGACCAGCGCGGCAAAGGGGCCGCCGCTGGCAGCAACATAGACGCTGGCGAGGGAAATGAGCGTCTTGCCCGTGCCGCATTCCGCCACGACGGCGGCTGAGTGCGCGTGGGCAAGCCGTTCTACGACACCCATAATGGCGAGGTTTTGTCCGGGGTACGGCCTGCGCAGCAGGTGCGCGAGCAGCGGCGACGGCGGCTCCTGTGGGCCGTGCAAAGGCGGAAACGATTCCAGGATTCGCTCTCCAAGCTCGTTGGAAAATGTGCGCAAGTAGGCGTCGATTGTGGCAGGTGGCTCCATGGGCTGAACATCTCCTCGGTGAATTTGATCTAAAAAGATTGATCAGGGAAAGGGGGCTAATGTGTGGCAGGCCACTTTACGACGTTGCCTTGGCGGTCTAAGGTAAACACGGGCAGTCGGTCTGCGGCCCTCTTCGCCTCCGAAGGCCTAACGCACGATAATCTGCCGACGGTCTCAACGAGGGCAGACAGCAGAGGATCATGTTTGGAAGACAATGCTACGATGGGATCGAACTGCCAGGGTTGCGTAAATTGGTTACCCGTTCAGTGGCAGCTTCTGTGGCTGCGAGATGTTCCGGGTTGAGGAAACTCGCCATTGAGGGCCAGAGGATGGGGCCGTTGGTTTCCGGGAATTTGATAACCCCGCGCCGGAGGCCGCGCGAGATCCAGCTTAGGAATTTGCCTTTCGTCCCGGTAATCAGCACCGGGGAGCAGCCGATTCCGGCGAGCGGAGTAATCGCCCGGCGCCGCCTCAGTTCGCTCATAAACCATTCGGCCCAGTCGGGCACAACCGGCAAGCCAAAACGTTCTGACAATCGGTAAAGGACAAACACCGGATCGTCGTCGCAAAGAACCGTGCGGTTGCTTTCGACCGCCGCGCCCAGGCGTGTCCCGGCGAGCTCAGCGGAAACCGCCACCAGGTGCCTCACCGGGCGCTTTAGACCAGGAACGCTGAGGCTTCCACGGAAGCACTCAGCCTTCTCACCCAGGCTGAAATCCAGAACTCCAGCAAAGCCGGGACCCGCAACTTTGAAAGGCTGGTTTTGTTGCACGGCTGCCCATACGGCGCCGACATCCGAATCCCCGCCGAGGACTGAGAGCAGGTGGAACTGCCCTTCGCGGCCATCATCCGCAACCTCAGCAATCATGCGGTCGAGACGCAACCGGACGCGCGCCGTCGTGTCCTTCAAAACCCGGGTGAATTCGAGCCACCCAAAGCGCTCATGCGCGTTCTCCACCTACGCCTCCTCAATGCGGAATTTCCGGCTTACGTGTGAACCGTCTGGTCCTTGCATTGGCTCTGCTGCCATGGGCATCGTTTCTTTCCCAATCGGTTCTTCTTCGGCGGGCGCGTCGGCCGTCAGCACGGCGGTCCGTCCATCGGCAAAGAGCAGGTTCAGGCAGTGGGAAAATTGTTCCTTCTCCCGCACGGTGGTCACGCCACGGTCGTCTTCCTCTTCCAGGCGCAGGATCGTCTTGACCCCATGCCAGCGAGCCAGATGACGCAACTCGCCTTGGCCGAAAATTCCATCCAAACGTCCGGACGTGGCCAGGAGCGCGACGTGGCCCTGGTGCAATGGCGTAAGTGGGCGGCCTGTCTCTCTCGCTTCTGGAGCAAACAGGATGCGCCGCGCCTGCCGGTAGGCGGCCGATTTCGCCAGCAGGTCTTCGATGGCATCCAGCGGCAGACCACGATGGGTCATTTCCACTGGCCCAGCTTCGGGTACCGGGTACTGACGCAGGGGCTGATCGGTCAAAACGGGAAGTGCATCGTACTCGCAAGCTTTGCGCCCATACTCAATCCTTGCCCGGCTGATCTCCCACTCTGATAGCCTCTCTCGCTCGCGGCGAGTCCGGCGCACGCCGAACAACACGATCTGCTTGTAGCGCACGCTCTCCGGTGCACTCAGCCGGTACACCTCGGTCTCCTTGAATTGGACGGATAGCCTGTTCCCGCAAACCGCAAGCTGTGCGGCGGGGATCACCAGGATCAGGATGCCGCCCGGCTTGAGCCAGTGGTAGGTGTGCTGAAGGAACAGCGCTTCCATGCGCTCACTGGGGCAGTCGTCATTAGCAGCCATGTCATAGGGCGGATTTTCGAATACCAGCGAGAAGGATTCTGCCCGGCACTCGACATCGAAGCAATCTCCGTAGATTACATGTCCAATTCTTGCTCGCGCCAGCTCAGCGCGGTGGGCGTCAAGCTCGATTCCATACCGGTGGCCATTTGCGCCCTCGGTGATCAGTTCCAGGGCGTGGCCTTCTCCGATGCACGGATCGAGCGCTGCGAAGCCGGACGTTGGATACATCAGGTGGTGGCGGATGCGGCGGGCCTCGGGTTCGGGCAGAGGAAAGTAACCCATTCGGAGCCTGTTTTGAGGACGTGACATTGCAAGACCTCGAGTTTCTGGCGCTGAGCCGGTTTTTAGCTCGCACCAGGCTAACGCGCTCTTCCCATTGAAAGGCAAAGGGTTATCGCACGGCGTTGATGATTATTAGGTTTCGTTTACGGGCGGTCTTTCGGAAGTTTGCCAGCTTGGTGGAACCGTGTTATCAAAGCAGTGGAGGTGTGAAATGAGATGTGAAAATTGTGGCTGGGCACTCGACGAGTGCAATGAGTCCCAGCAGGTATGCCCTCGGTGTGGGGAACCCCAAGCCGGAGAAATTTCCGACGCGGAGGTCGCCCTCATGCTTGAAGAGGTTGGGGCAGCATCTGCAGCATTTGTAGAAAACGACTGCTGAAGAGGCGTGATGTGTCAGCGGTTACGTCAGCCCCTGTTGAGACCGTTTACGGCGGCTTGATCGTGCGGGTCACGCTGCAAGGTGATCGCACGGTGTGTCAACTCAGCCAGGGTGCGCCTGTTATCGTGTCCAGCGTTTTGGGGCGGTATCTTGGCACGGGGGACGAGATCGCGGTGCCGCTTGGCGGCAAAGAACCGGCCGGGACGGAGATTTATGTCCGCAAAGCGGCAGGATCTCGCCGGCTCTGTGATCTCTACCAGGCGCCGATTGGATATGTGACCCAGCCGAAGGCGGATAAGCGGAAGGAACTGTTTGTGGCGGGCGAAGTGCGCGACAGCCGCCTGGGGATTACAGCGATTCACATGCCCTGCCCAGTGGTGCGTGATTACTTCTATGTCGCCGACCGGCACCGGGAATGGGGTCAACAGCCGACGCTGTATGACGCAGTCGGCATGCCGCCAACCGCTGGCCCGGCGGAATTGCGATTGTCCTTCAGAATTCGCCAGATCGAGCTTCAGAGGCAGGGCGCGGCAGCGAGCGCCTGCCGGGCGCTCGAACGGGCTTACAACATCCTCGCGCAGCCAGAGCTGAGGGCGCGTTACGACGCCTTGCTGCGAGACCCGGAAGCGCCAGCGCTGTTCCCGTACGCCGGATTTGGGTCGCTTCTCGTGACCGGTGACCGGGCACGCGACGGAAAGACGCTCTTTGCAAATCGCTTTCTGGCCTTCCGGCCCGAAATCAGGCAGCGCCGCTTTCGGGCGCCGCTCAGGAAGTTCGAGTTCTACAGCAAACATGCAGTCTACCGCGACACGCGGAGGAAACTGGAAGTCACGGTCGATCAGGCAGCGATGTCTCTCGTCTGGGACTCAACTTGGAACCAATGGAAACATTTTCTGGCGTCAAAGGTGGAAATTGACGCTACGTTTGTGCACACCGGCAAGTACCGGATGAAGTCAGGGACGTGGCATCGGATCGAATGGGAGAGCGCCCTGCCGAGCCGGCTGCAGGTGATTCTGCCTGCGAACCTGCAAGAGCAAATCGCAACCGCGAAAAACACTTATCACCGGTTTGGGCAGTATTCGCAAGTCCTGGAAAGAATCCGGGCCAGGATCGAGCGCGAGCCAGTCGAGAAGGGGGAGCTGGACCGAATGCTGGGGCAGTTGGGCGTGCCCGGCGACTTCGACGTTGCACAGATCACTTGGAAGCCAGACTATGATCCATTCTTCTACCAGCAGCTTGCAAAACGCGCCCGCCGTTTGTATCTTTTCCGTGACGAATATATTTTCGATACGCCGGGCGGCGTCGCGGTTGAGACACCGCAACTCGGCCACGCAACATACCTCTTCGCCAAGCCCGCCATGATGGAGACTTTTCTCGCGCTGTATACCAGGGTCAGCAAGGAAGATATCCGGCGCAATCGAGCCAACGTTGCAGCTCGCCTGGGCTTTCTCGGCCGCGTAGTCCACGGCGCGAATCCGCGAGCATGGGTCAAGGAACTCTGCGCGAAGCTCGGCGACACTGTCGGTTCCGTTTGGCTGGAGAAATGAAGCGCAATCGACCTAATTTGGTCACAACGAGGTCCGCCTTGCGGGCACTCAAAACGATACGTGGTGACTGGCCTAACTGTCCTTAGGGTAAGCCACTGGTTCGACCAGTGAGACTCGAAGAGGTTTGACCGTTGAGTAGAGTAACATCCTCCTCCAAGGTGGCTTGATGAGAACCCATCGAAAAGGAGGATGTCATGTCA
>Ga0307373_10000263_pt1 | contig 98332 bp, 79 predicted proteins | sample OX2MG_FD_202534 | JGI IMG/M metagenome (GOLD analysis project Ga0307373, IMG submission 202534) | Soil microbial communities from Risofladan, Vaasa, Finland - OX-2 | ecosystem: Environmental > Terrestrial > Soil > Coastal area > Acid sulfate soil | place: Finland: Risofladan, Vaasa | collected...
GCGTCAATGCTGCCAATTCCTTCTCACTCAGCATAATCCTGGTGGCTTGTTGTGGCATCGCTTTCTTCTCCGGCTCTTTTTCCTCCTACTATACTATGGATTTATTTCGGCGTCAATGTACTAGACAGAGTTCCACTTGCTCAACGATTTCCTCTTTGCATTCCTGTACCACCTGCTCATGCTCGCTCAGGCACACAAGCTCGCCACCGCGCAGAGGACGCGCTTGCTCATCAGGTAAACCGATAGCCTCTTTTTTAATGAGGCCAATGGCAACGATAACGGTTTGCTGAATCCCTTGTAAAGATTGCACCCAAATCGGACCATTGATTATGAATGCCCCAACCATGACATCATCTCTGAAGCTGCCATAAGGTGCTGAATCAGCCGGTATCTTTATGTGGAACTGATATTTCCAAGTCGGCTTAGAAACTGGTAGGGGGCCACCTGTAACCCAGAAACACCAGTAAGGTCTCCCTTTCACAGTGCTGGTGAAGTTGGGAAATTCTACCACGAAATCTTCACTCATATCATTTTCCACATCAAACATTAAGAGGTACCAGCTACGTGCATGTACATGGACTCCAGCTTTGAGAGCCGTTTCGATAATCTGCGTTTTCACAGATTTCTCCTGACCTCTCTGTTTAACGACATCAAAAATTGGCTTCGCAAAACCAACATGTTTCGGTTGTCCCATATTTTCCCTTGCAATATGGCTTACACGGACAAGTGTTGGACCTGTGTCATCAAATGCCGGTTGGAGTAGAATAGCTGTGATATCTGGCTCTGTTGCTGCCACGAAGACTACTGGCCCCATACGAGTCATATCTTCCGTCATTTCATCAATTACTACAGGAGCTGTAGATGCCAATTGCATATCCCACCGAACACGGTAGAGGAGTATATTGGCTGGCTGCGATGCTTGCCATGTCACAATCCATTCGCCCAACGTATTACCAGACCAGAGCTGCAGTTCCTCCATGTCTATCCCATGCCATTGGTAGGCTTCACGATGGTTGAGTACTCCCGTATCACAATCAATGGATGCCAGATAAAGTACTGGTGGCAATTGCTCCTCCCACTCTTTCTTCTTTTTCTATGCCAATCCTAATAGTCTTGGAGAAGCTCTCTGGAATGCCCAGGCACTGGCAAATACCCAATCTTCCCACTCAAACGGCAAATAGGATAGATTTTGACCTCGCATGCATATATGTTCCTTTCGTTCTCTGTTTCATCTCAACATCTCATAGGTGGCGAGCAACTATTGTCCTGCTACCTTCGTATCCTCTTCATTGCAATCATTCTGTATAACAAACTTACGATCAGTAAGTAGGTGTAGGGTATGCACTGACGATAAATGGTTGACCGGTTATTAAATCGACGGAGATTATTACCACATACGAGTGCAAATTTGTGAGCTTCGTATAGGTTTTCCTCATCGAATTATACCGGTAGCCATAACCGATGCTTTGGTCTACTGTTCCGGTCAGAGTTAGTTGATTCAACCTCCCCATAGGATTACGTATCATATAGGCGAATTCCAACTTCTCCATTAAGGTCATATGCTGTAGCGCGTAATCTACCGTCCACTGCGCCAAATCCTGGTTATAGAACTTTGTTGCAGTATGAGTTTCCTGGTTTCCAGCGGCTCTGTTTTGCATTCACTGTCGTCAATGTAGACGTGATCTTTCAGTACATGCCCGACATTTGTGCCAAAACCGCCGGGTCTACCTGGTTTATCTGGAAAAAACCTTGTATGTTCAACATTTTCGCCTGCCTGTATATCCGCCCAACCGGGTCTCGTCCATTGATGCGTATAGCGCCACAAGAGGTAACTACCTACGCCCACAGCCACACCAACAGCGACACCGATAACGATGTGAGCAACCGATACACCCGTCGAGATTGGTATCTGAATGGCCTCTTGGGCATAATGCTCAACAGGTTGTATCACATTGTTGTTGAAGTTGTTCCACTGCTGCTGTATCCAACACCATCCCTGGCACGATGGTGGCGGCGTTCCTCCTCCTCCCCCATTGCCACCCCCCCCCCTCCTCCGCCAGGCGGTGCATACATATTCCCCGTCGGGTCGGTATATGTCTCGGGGTTGCCATTCACATAGGCATAGGGGTTCATGCCCTGCATGTTGCCCTGTACTGTATCCGCCGAGAGGAAGACTCCGGCCACCGGGTCGTAGTAGCGAGCGTTGTAGTAGTCGAAGCTCGGCGTACTGGCCGGTATATTTACCGGACACACAGCGCAATGGCGACCTTTGGGAAAGTCGCCATTCACCTTATCTGTTCATCACTGGCCTCTGCTCTTCACCTCTCCTCTGTACCCGCCTCCACCCGATACAACACCATCTGATTCTCTTCATCCGCCGCGATCAACAGCAACGCATCCTGATACCCGATCAACCCCTTCTTAACGGGCCAATCCCATTCTCCTACTGGCCTATCTAACGCATAGGGCAAACTCCACCCTGTCAGGGTTATTGGCTCTTCTATCTCCTCCAATGTTTGCCCATCCCGTCTACTGACAGCCAGTCCTTTAGGGCGTTCCTCTACTAGCCAGAACTGTGTTCCTTGCGGGTCACTATTCTCATGGTTGGTCACGACATGCGCATGCACCACACTTTCATCGAGCCATTGTATTGTACTAAACTGCTCTTTTCCGGCCAATGGTTCCCACTGCCACAACCGCCACCGTCTCTGGATACGGTCCACGCCAATCACCGTATCTCCGACTAAACACAGTTCCACTTGCTCGACAATCTCTTCTTTACATGCTTGTACGACCTGTCCATGCTCGCTCAGGCAGAGGAGTTCGCCTCCGCGCAGAGGGCGTGCTTGTTCATCAGGTAGACCAATGGCTTCTTTTTTAATGAGACCTGCGGCAACGACGATGGTTTGTTGCTCATCTTGCGACTCCCGTGTCAAACTAGGTCCAGCTATGATAACTGATCCGACGACAACCTCTTCATCAAAATGAGCATATGGATCAGAATCTGCAGGAATTCCTATGCGTAACCTATATTCCCAGGTCGGAGCTGATAAAGGAAGGTTGCCCCCGGCTATCCAAAATCGCCAAAGCGGATCAGACGAAAAGGCAACGGTATTTGGAGAAAGTGGCCGCTTTATTGCTTGACGTGTAAAAAGTCGGCTCTTTGATGGCCCGGTTGCCTCACGCCTTATTTCCCTTAAGGTCTTTGACATAACTTCTTCAGTATATGCCCATTCAGCATCAAACATTGCCAGATACCACTTGTTTTCCTGAATATTCACGGTGGCTTTCAATGCCCATTCGATAGTATTTTCCTCCAATTCCTCATTTCTATTTATTATGATATGATTTACTGAAACAAAAGTAGGTTCTGCATCACTTATTCCAGGTTCAAGATGCACCACAGTAGCGGTTCCTCCCGTAATTGTCGCAAATATTACAGAGCCTACACTTGACATCTCATCAAACGCTTGATCAATTTGCATAATTGTGGAAGACGATAAAGGAACATTCCATTGCACTGGACACAGCAATGTATTCCGAGGAGGTTGTTGGGTCGGAAATCCATCCCATGTTAATATCCATTTATCTTGTGCATCACTTGGCCTGATTTGTAAATGTTTGACATCACTACCATTTTGCCATTGGAATGAATCATTATGCTTGCTTTCTCCTGTTTCGCAGTCGATAAATGCAACATCAATTACAGGCTTCTGTTCTCTTTCAATGGACTTTTTTCTTATCCAGGTAAGTCCCAATATTCCTTCTGAAGCTTGCCAGAATGACCAGGAACTTTTTAACACCCAGTCTTCCCATAATGGGGGTAAATATGTCAATGCTTTACCTTGCATACACATTACTCTCTTCCCTGTTATTTACTAATTTTCGTCCAAATTGGTGGCCGCTTGGATAGCTTGAGAGCATTAGCCACTTATTGGTTTAATGACACCTCAAACGCCAATTTGAAAGTAATTTCTATATATAGAAATTACTTTCAAATTAGTTTATTTCGTTTTCACTTGTAAGCTAAAGGAGTCCCTTATCTCCTCGACGTTTGCATTTTACTCAATCAAAATAGCTTACACAGTAGGATATGCAGTGAGAACGAATGGATTGCCGTCTGCATCTACAGCAATTATCACTCGGTAACTGTTTGTAGCTGATACATAAGTGAGTGTTCCATCTTTGTTATACCGGTATCCATAACCGATATTGTCGTCCAAGGTCCCGTTTAGCACTAACTCTCCCCCCCTTCTTGGATTATCTATCATGTCTTTTAGCTGCTGCTGCTGCTGATCGGTCATGTTTTGTAGGGCATCATCAACTGCCCACTGTGCAGCATATTCATCATAGAATGAAGTCTCATTCCTCGAAAATCTATTGGCTAAGTGCTGCAAATGACTTTTACTTGCATCAACATGTCCACGTAATACATGTTGCTTGGATGGAATTATACCCCCTCTTTGGCTATATCTAGGATGTGCAATACCTTCATTTGCCTGTAAATCTGCCCAGCCCGGTCTTGTCCAGGATGGAGGACTTGAATGTGTGTGCCACAAAAAGTATCCTACACCCACAGCCACAGCAATAGCTACGCCAATAATGATATGGGCAACTGAGAAACCTGCCGAGGTCCCTGCCTGAATGGTCTCCTGTGCCTGTTGGGCGAAATGGACTTCATCGTTCCAGGCTGCCTTGTAATCACTGACGGTATTGCTCAAGGCATGCTGATACGTTTGCTCAATCCCATGCCAGCCATTCTGTAATTGGCACCAGAAATCGCATGGAGGTGGCGAAGGTGGCGGCGTTCCTCCTCCGCCAGGCGGCGCATACATATTCCCCGTCGGGTCGGTATAGGTTTCGGGGTTGCCACCGACATAGGCATAGGGGTTCATGCCCTGCATGTTGCCCTGTACCGTATCCGCCGAGAGGAACACTCCGGCCACCGGGTCGTAGTAACGAGCGTTGTAGTAGTCAAAGCCGCTGAGCGGGTCAGCGTACTGGCCGGTGTAGCCTTTGTTGATGTCCATGCTGCCCTGGCTGTACTGGCCGGTGCCGTAGGGACCGTAGACACAATTGGTCTGCGTGTTGCTGAAGGTGGTCCAAGACTATAGTCATGGATTGCACTTTAGCGGGTAGCAATGCGGCTGTTGCCGTATGTTGAATCTATGGCTGCACTCCTTTCTCCTTGAGAACCTGTTCGATATTTAAAGACATCAGTGTATCTCCAGTAATCGCGATTTGATCGACAATCAATAGTTTCCCATCAGGAGACCAGGCCGGAGAATCTAACTGTCCGTCAGTCGTTGAAGATGTGATTTTTATCTGCTTTCCTGAACCATCTGTGGCGAACAGGTACAGATAATCCTCACTGTTATACGAAATATGCCGACATACTAACCAGTGACCAGAAGGAGACCAGGCTATACTTTCATAGTAGGGTGTTCCAGCTGGTAATATGCGTACGGTTGTGAGTATCAGCTTCCCATCTGTTGCTTGTTGTATCTTGAACAACACAATATCTCCACTTTGTTGCACTACCGCCAGCATCGTGCCATCAGGAGACCATGCTAATTGTTGCGCACCATTAACATTGAGTGGTGCCAGCAGTTCATGGCCGTTCACATCGGAGATGTACAGGGCAGAGGCACCACTTCCCGGCGATGGTTCAGCAAGAATGGCAAACCAGAAGTGATGCGGGTTCCATTGAAAATTCCAATCAATAGTTCCCGGCAGAATTGGTAAAGGGATGCGTGTACTCTTTTGTACATCTCCCTTCTGAGTGAGGGTTAAAAGTTGCAGCTGGCGTGGATAGGCCGTCAGGTAACTGAGCCGATCATCTGGCGTCCAGGCGAAATCCGTTCCTAACCCTGAAAGAACACAATTCGATACTGTGTTTATCACTTGTCCATTTGGCGAGAAGAGATGGATCGTGTTGGTTGGAAAAACCGCTGCTGCCAACCATTGACCATTGGGTGACCATTGAGCGCCACTATAGCTATTTCCATCCTGTGAAAAAGGTGCAAGATTTCCTGTTGCTGACGTACTGCCACATGCCGAAATCAGCAACACCAGGCAGCAGAACACTCCTCCCTGTTGTATCATCGCTCTGCTTACACGTCGTTGCACGTTGTTCTCCTTTCATTCAAAGCGTTGAGGGCTTCTCAAGACTTGAAAGTGTTCCTTGCCAAGTAAAAGTACCCGGCATTCACAGCCTCTGTCTGTTGTAATGGTATCCCTTTTGATCAATCTTCTACCACGGTGATGATAAAAACGAGTAAAAGGTGACAGCACCGGCGGTTGCCCCGACAATCCCTCCTACGACAGCACCAACCGCTGCACCTGGTCCACCGCCAACAGCACCACCAATGCCAGCACCAACACTGGCCCCAACGATACCCCCGGCTCCCTCTGCAACAAATCCTTGTTTGACAAGCGACACTCCAGTTGAACCATCATTATACTGTTGTGGATAGAACCACGAGGTAAGCGTAGCTGTTCCTGATGACTGTGGACTGAAGTAAGAGCCTATACCGGGTGCATTCGAGAGGGATTGAACATCGCCCAAAACATGGATAGTCTCGTTAATAAATCCCTGTTCAATACTGCTCTCTTTTGCAAACAACCCATCTGCTCGTGCAGACTTGTCACCTGCATTGATACTGCCGTTGTGAGCCGCCCACCAGCTACCGCTTGTAGGATGCGCTAAAAATGATAACCATCCAGTTACCAACCCACTTTGAGCCTTATGACGGTTCAATTCATCATAAGCTGCCAGTAACTGGTCCCTCATAACATCAAAATCCACTGTCTTCCAGTAGGTCGAGCCTGATAATCGGCCGCTTTTGTACAGGTAGTTTAGAAAAGCAAGCTCTGCATTTCCATAGCCGGGATCAAACTGCGTATAGAAATCTTGCAGAAAGCTTTTACGTGATTGGACCTTTTTTTTCAGTTCAGCTAACGAGTAAATATGATGATTCAGTGTAACACTACAACTGTTCTCACTACAAGGGTCAACAGGCGGCGGCGTGGGATTGTGGTTTTGCCCCGTGCCAGGCGAGCCCCCATAACTGCCACCATCTCCACCACTGCCAGGAGGTGGTGCATACATATTCCCCGTCGGGTCGGTATAGGTCTCAGGATTGCCCCCAACATAAGCATAGGGGTTCATGCCCTGCATGTTGCCCTCGACGGGATCGGCAGAAAGGAAGGTGCCACAGACCGGGTCGTAGTACCGGGTGTTGTAGTAGTCGAAGCCGGTGAGCGGGTCAGCATACTGGCCGGTATATTTTCCGGACACACAGCGCAATGGCGACCTTTGGGAAAGTCGCCATTCACCTCATTTATTCATCCGCTGCGATCAACAATACCGTCTTACCATATCCCAATCTACTTCCTTCTCAAAATCAAATGAACGTGTTGCCATACGAAATTGTTCTCGTGGGTCATAGTGTAGCACCTCCAACATTGCTGCATAGGCGGCCTCACGTACCACACGCCTTTCCTGTTTATTGAGTACCACAGCTGCTAGGGTTGACAATGTTCGACCATCTTGCGTATTTCTTTGTAAAGCCCCAAGATCTTCAGCTGCTCGGAATCGATTTTCTACTTCTGGATCATGTAACATAACCTGGTAGGCTGTTTCCCAATGTTCAGCTAAATGCCAGTATCGGGTCAGTACCTTTAAAGCAACGAAACGTAGCTCAAAATCGTCGCTTTTAAGTAAAGCCTCAACCTCAGGACGCGCAGCCTGGAAGTTGTTTTCGCCAAAAGCTTGTACCGCCCGGTATATCTCACGCCCAGTGAGTTTTCCCTTTCGCAATGCAGCAAGCAACTGCTCAAGTTCTTCCTGGCTTTTTCCTATTTCTTCCGGCTCCCTTGCCATTCTCTCCCCTTTAAGTTACCCCATTTCTTTCTACTCCAGAAACCCTTTCCCTGATCGCCGAAGCTCAAACAATTCCTGACGGGAGATGATCTTCCCACTCAAACTGCTAACTACACACGGCCACCGCTCTGCGAACAAACAAGCAAATTCAACCGCTAGCCCCTCACTTCCTGGTTGTCTGCTTATTTCAATCTCTACAACGGATTGCGGAATCCCACCTAACACCTCGTCAATGTGAGGCATGTCTTCTTCAGGTAGTTCTTCGACTCCTGCGTCATACAAAAACACCCAGATATATTTATCATCACGAGAAATACGCGCATCAAGCACATCCTCGGGATCAATATCTGTCCCTGGTTGGCGCATCCCTTCCATTACCTCAAAGAGTTCTTCTCTTGTCAATTGATGAGTTGAAAGGAGAACGGCACTGTTTGACATGATTGAGCCTCCTTATTCTCTTAAAGTATCTAGCAAATCGAGCAGTTCTTGCGACGAACGCACGACATAGCCACCTATACGTGTGATTGCTTTAGCGGCTCCTGTTGTGTAATTAGGTCCATACAAAATAACTGGCTTGCCTGAAGGATTGAGAACTGGATTGTTCATGAGTTTTTGTACTTGCCCAAACTTCTCAGATTTTTCTGTCGTTACCTCAATGATAGCTTCGGATGTTTCCGCGTCAATTTCTCCGGCTACCTTACCGCTTTCTCCCATAATTTTCTGTTGGAAGCCAACCAGTGTATCTTTGAGCAGATTCCCCACCTGTCCTTCAAGTTCCTGACCTGGATTCCCGGATTCCAGTGCCGCTTTGATAGCATCACCAAATCCTCCACAATTATGCACCACCCACTCGTCCGCACCCACCGTAAAGGTGTGATCCTGTGCGACCTCCAGATTGTACATCACCTTGACACCCGGTACAATCTTCCAGCCAGTAATCACACCAATCCGTCCATCAGCGCGTAGTACATGCATGCCAAGTTTCAGTTGACCCACCGGGACGAAGCCCTTTTCCATCGTGAAGAAGGGATGCTTCTTGTTGGTGTGGATGGTCTCGCTCGTTTTGCTGACAGTTGTACTGTGTGGGGCATGTGTCGCCGTGGTGAGCGTCAGGTCTACCAGGTCGGTGTCAGTGCTTCCTGTTGAGTTTTATCGATAGGAACAAGGCTCAGATCAGCGAATGGAAATGGATACGAGAAACATTCTCACAAAAGGGATATCCTGCGGTTTTCATTCCACAGGGTATCCCTTTTGTATGCTCCACCTCTTCATTCTGTTCCTTACAGATACGAGCGTACCATCTCCCAATCAACATCTTGCTCCGGGTTAAACGGTTTTCTTATACTGGCTCTTTGTTCTGCCATATCCTAATGAAGGATGGCTTTCATCTTGACCCCGTTAAGGATACAGTGACTCAGAACGGCTTTGACGAGTGATTCTCCACTAAAGTTAGCCTCACTCGGGTCTAGCCCACTCAGTGAAGCGCCATTCAAGTTCACCTGCATCTGTGGATAATCTTTTCGCCATTGATTCCAGACAGCCACTCCTTGCCTGAGTATTGCAAGCTGTTCCTCATTTGCCATATGCATCTTCTCTTTGTCCCGGCCCGTATCTGCTGCCAGTCCACCATAGCCCTTTAGATGAGGGTGTTCCATAGGGAGAAATGCCCAGGTTGTGAAACAGCAGCTCTCCGATCAGAAACCCTTTTGAAGAAGATCGTATCTCGCTTTTCGCATCTACAAGCGTTGTCATAGATGCCTCTTCACTCACCGCAGCTACCTCAAAGGCGTGTTGATGATACATTGTCTCACCGATGGCGAGAAGTGTGCGTTCAACTTTTTGTATCCACCGATAATTGTCGGAGAACAGAGGGTAGGTGACATTGAAAATTGGTATCTCTTAACGAGTCTGGTAATCTTCTGGCTTTGTCAAAGGATGTTGATGAAAAGCGTCTACCGTAATTCTCATTGAACGAGCAACTGCTTGAATAGAGAAATCTGATGACATAATCTGTACCTGGATGTTGCCAGCCTCTGTTCGTTCAAGCGTTGCATCAACAAAATTGAAGGTTGACCACTTCTCAATATGCAGGGCATCCAGCTCAACGAAATCGAGCGTGATCAATGTCGCGTTGTAGTATTTTTGCAGCCATTGGACGGGTGGTCTGTCAACGAAACGAGAAAGGATGGCATACACAGCCATTCCTGCATTTTCTTGATGCAGTCGTACCGTTTGCAAATCTATACCTTTTAAGGAAGGAACCACCTCATAAAGTGCAAGAATGACCTCGGGATTTTCTGCGAACTCATACCAGTTCATCTGGTTGTACCTGACCTTTCTCGTCAAGAAAGACCGCTTTGTGAATGATAATGCGAAAATGATGGGCAACAACCTCAAGATTGCAGTAAGGAGAAGTCACATGCAATGCGACTCGTTTCTCTTCCAGTGAATCGATACGAATATCAACTACATTTTCGCTTGTCCAGCCATCAAGTGAAATTGAGGTGAGCAACCAGAAATCCAGTTGGAGATGTATGGAATTGTAACCCTGAATTTTCCATCGTGGAGGCAATTTATCTGGGAATCGAGGAAGATCCGTCTTCATACTCAAATAAGGCCCTCGCCCGCTCAATAGTACCTCTATTACGTGGATGCCTTGTAAAGACGGAACTTCCTGATACAATTCCGTAATAGCTTTCGGATTATCCGCATATTCATACCATCTCATAGCGATTGTTTCCTTCTATGGTCCTCCCCACCCATAATGCTCCAATGTTCCTGGGATTGTGGCATTACGAATATCTACAGGATCGCCAAAGGGACGTACATTAAAGTGTGGACCTTGATCACCGATACCTCCTTCGCCAAAGAAATGACCTGCCGAGTGATCCTGAATAATCGCTTGCGACCCATCATCTAAAGAGAAGACATATTCTCGGGTACTGATAGGCATATGGTTCGCTTCGAGAATTTTTGCACCGCTTCTGTCTGTCATATCTACAGAGCGAATATAATCAGGCTGCTGCTCCATCGGTATTCCCAAATCTCGTTTAGCTTGTCGAAAAGCTGATCGTCGGCTGGGGAAATCATTACTTCCGCCACTGGCGCAATTATGCACCACCCACTCGCCCGCACCCACGGTAAACGTGTGATCCTGTGCGACCTCCAGATTATACATGGTCTTCACGCCCGGCACAATCTTCCAGCCGGTAATCACGCCGATTCGTCCATCGGCCCGTAGCACATGCATGCCCAATTTCAGTTGACCCACCGGGACAAAGCCCTTTTCCAGTGTGAAGAAGGGGTGCTTCTTGTTGGTGTGGATAGTCTCGCTCGTTTTGCTGACAGTTGTACTGTGTGGGGCATGTGTCGCCGTGGTGAGCGTCAGGTCCACCAGGTCGTTGTCTGTGTGAATCCAGACGTGCAGGATGGGTTGCAGTTCCATCTTGCGCGTTTTAGGATTATAGGCCAAGACTTTCTGCCCCACGTGCAGTGTGCTGATGGGTTGCTCACCCGTCGCTGTCTCTACCCGTGTCAGTGCGGTAAAGCTACAGGCCACTCCTTTCACCACGTCCTCAATTCCCTCCCCGCCTTTGAGCGCCAGATCGCCCCCACGAACTTCCTCACCAATGCCGGTGAGCATTAACGCATCCATGCCCACGTTCAATGCCAGGTCGCCAGCCGCCGCCCACTTCGCTGCACCACTGGCCCGGCTATCGAAGAGCGTCTGGGCATCGCCATAGATGGAAGATGCACCCGTCAGGAAGTTCACCGCCTGGAACGGGGCGACAACCCAGACGTCGTAACTGATAGTACTTCCTGTATTGATAATATTCTGCGTGACATTCCATGCCTGCTGCCAGAAGGATGGTGGGCTGCTCGGTGGAGGCGGTGAGGGAGGGTTTCCATTGCCGCCACCATTGCCACCCCCCCCACCTCCGCCAGGCGGTGCATACATATTCCCCGTCGGGTCGGTATATGTCTCGGGGTTGCCATTCACATAGGCATAGGGATTCATGCCCTGCATGTTGCCCTGTACTGTATCCGCCGAGAGGAAGACTCCGGCCACCGGGTCGTAGTAGCGAGCGTTGTAGTAGTCGAAGCTCGGCGTACTGGCCGGTATATTTACCGGACACACAGCGCAATGGCGACCTTTGGGAAAGTCGCCATTCACCTTATCTGTTCATCACTGGCCTCTGCTCTTCACCTCTCCTCTGTACCCGCCTCCACCCGATACAACACCATCTGATTCTCTTCATCCGCCGCGATCAACAGCAACGCATCCTGATACCCGATCAACCCCTTCTTAACGGGCCAATCCCATTCTCCTACTGGCCTATCTAACGCATAGGGCAAACTCCACCCTGTCAGGGTTATTGGCTCTTCTATCTCCTCCAATGTTTGCCCATCCCGTCTACTGACAGCCAGTCCTTTAGGGCGTTCCTCTACTAGCCAGAACTGTGTTCCTTGCGGGTCACTATTCTCATGATTGGTCACGACATGCGCATGCACCACACTTTCATCCAGCCACTGTACTGTACTAAACTGTTCTTTTCCCGTCAACGGTTCCCAACACCATAGTCGCCAGCGCCGTTGTATGCGGTCCACGCCAATGACAGTATCACCTACTAGACAGAGTTCTACTTGCTCGACAATCTCTTCTTTGCATTCCTGTACGACCTGTCCGGTCGAACTGAGGCACAGCAACGCACCGCCACGTAAAGGACGAGCTTGTTCTTCTGGAAGTCCCAGGGCTTCTTTTTTGATAAGACCCACAGCTGCAACAATAGTTTGTGATGCCTCTCTTTTGACAGTTATCCATGTAGGCCCTGCAATCAAATATGTTCCAACAATGACGTCTTCAAAGAAACTTGCATAAGGGTCTGAATTAGCCGGAATCTGTATACGGAATAAATATTTCCACATTAATTTAGATAGTGGAAGATGCCCTCCTGCTATTTTGAAGCGCCAGTATGGTTTCCCTTGTACTTTCCTGATACCTATTTCTGGGAGTTCGAACTCAAACTCTTCATTCATGTTCTCTTCTGCATTAAACGTTACTAGATACCATGTTTGTCCTCGTATTGCCACTTCTGCTTTGAGGGCATCCTCAATAGCCTTTGTCTGGACAGTGCCACCCAACCAGAGATACTCCAGAATCGGTTTCATAAATCCTGCCCGATTAGGCTGATCCAGATGTTTTCTCACAATACGGCTCACACGAACAAAAGGCGGAGAAGTATCATCCAACAATGGTTGGAGATGTACAACCCTGATATCCTGTTCCGTTGCAGTTACAAAGACTACTGGCCCTATACCGGTCATATCTTCAGTTACTGTATCAATGACTACAGGTGTTACAGTAGTCAAGGTTGTCCCAAAGTGGAAGGGACAGAGCAAAATATTAGCTGTACGAGCGACTTGCCATGTTATAATCCATTCGTCCAAAGTAAAACCAGGCCAAAGTCGAATATCTTCCGCTACATCTTGCCAATGATGGGAATCCTTATGCTTAATTTCACCAGTTGTACAATCGACAACCGCTATATAAAGTGCCGATGGTGACCGCGCTTCCCACTCCTTTTTATTTTTCCATACTATACCAAGTATGCCCATGGTTGTTTCCTGGAATGCCCAGGAACTGGTAAATATCCAATCTTCCCAAGTTGGGGGCAAAGTAGTAAGAAATTTCCTTTTCATTTAAGAATGATTTCTCCTTCTCTTGATCGTATTCCCAGGCATGATTCAGACTTTGATCAGCTCCGCTCAACAATGTTCATATATCATGAAGGAGAAGCGTCATGTTCATTTGAATCATGCCATATGAGAAAATGGGGTGATAGTTTTTGAATCATCCCCATATATGTCTACTTAATCTGTAGGAAAAGCGGTGATAATAAACGGTTGTCCTGTTTTAAAGTCTATACCAATTACTGCCTTGTACGAGGATAGATTCGTTAGATGCGTGAATTGCTTAGTGTCTGGATCATATCGCCAACCCTCACCTATACTCATGCCTACATTACCAGTCAATGTTAATGTAGCAAAACGGCCCGCGAGATTGGTCCTCATCCACAAAAGCTGTTTTTTCTGCGCCCATGACATGTGGTCTAATGCATAATCTACTGTCCACTGCGCTAAATACTCGTCGTAGAATCTTGTGGCGGTATGCTCTTTATTTCTAGGGTTACGTGCCCGGTCTCGCATACCACTATCTGTAATATTAACATGGCTTGATATCACGTGTCCTCTGCTTGGTACTGTACCGGGTTTACCCTCTCTATTTTTCCAAACCCATCGAGGATGAGTCACTCCTTGACCGGCACTAACATTCGACCAGTTTGGATTAGTGTGCGTTAGCTGCCATATAGCATACGCAAACCCTCCAATGGTAGCCGCGGCCACTATACCTATCACAATAGGCACGATGATAGGAACATAAGTGACAACATCGTGTATTATGACCTCTGGCACTTGCTGGACAAAATGCTCAACTGGATGCACCACATTGTTGTTGAAGTTGTTCCACTGCTGCTGTATCCAACACCATCCCTGGCATGATGGCGGCGGCGTTCCTCCTCCTCCCCCATTGCCGCCACCCCCTCCTCCGCCAGGCGGCGCATACATATTCCCCGTCGGGTCGGTATAGGTCTCGGGGTTGCCATTCACATAGGCATAGGGGTTCATGCCTTGCATGTTGCCCTGGACCGTATCCGCCGAGAGGAAGACTCCGGCCACCGGGTCGTAATAGCGAGCGTTGTAGTAGTCAAAGCCGCTGAGCGGGTCAGCAAGATGTACAATGGCCTGGATATGCAAATGGCGGCCACGAAGGACGCCATTCACTATCTCTATTGTTTATCCGCCTCCACACGATACAACACCATGCGATTCTCTTCATCCGCCGCAATCAACAACAACGCATCTTCATGCCCAATCAACCCCTTCTTAACCGGCCAATCCCACTCTCCCACTGACCGCTCCAATGCATACGGCAAACTCCACCCCGTGAGCGTGACTGGCGTTTCCGTCTCTTCCAACGATAGTCCGGAGCGTCTACTGACAATCAGTCCTTTCGGTCGCTCCTCTACCAGCCAGAACTGTGTCCCCTGTGGATCACTATTCTCATGATTGGTGACGACATGCGCATGCACCACACTTTCATCGAGCCATTGTACCGTTGTAAACTGTTCTTTTCCGGCCAATGGTTCCCACTGCCACAACCGCCACCGTCTCTGGATGCGGTCCACGCCAATCACAATATTCCCGACCAGACACAGTTCCACTTGCTCAACAATCTCTTCTTTGCATTCCTGTACCACCTGTCCATCCTGGCTCAGACAGATGAGTTCGCCTCCGCGCAGAGGACGGGCCTGGTCTTCGGGTAAACCAATAGCTTCTTTCTTGATGATGCCCACGGCAACGACAACTGTTTGCTGCTCCTGCTGCTCTCGTTCCCAACAAGGTCCAGATATGATGATGGAGCCGACAAGGACATCTTCATCGAAATCTGAAAATGGGAAAAGCGTTGCTGGTATTCGCATACCCAATTGGTACTTCCAAACCGGTTCAGTAATGGGAGAATTACCACCTGCAATCCAGAAACGCCAGTACGGCTTTCCCTTAAAGACATTCCTTCTGATACTTTCTGATTTCACCTCCGGTTTTTTAAAGAAATGACTTAATTCAAAAAAAGAGTTCTCAAGAGTTTCCTTGTCGCTTGGAACTTCTACCACATAATCTTCGGTATTATTGCGTTCTGCATTAAATATTATCATATACCAACTGTTTTTCTGGAAACAGACCGAGGCTTTTAACGCAACTTCAACCTCGGAACTGTCTTCCAGCGTAAATGCTGTGTACGATTCTTTCAATCCTTGATTTACACGGACAAGTGATGATGCAGTATCATCAACACTTGGTTGAAGATGAATTAAAACAGCTTCCTGACTCATCTCCGTTGCATAGAGTACTGGTCCCATGCGCGTCATATTATTTTCTGCCTGATCAATCACAACTGGCAGAGAAGACGACATAGGTATGCTCCAATGCACGAAACAGGACAAAATACTTAGCGGCGTTTGCTCTGTAGGAAAACCTTCCCATGTCACTATCCAGCCATTCCGTTTATCCCCTGACCAGATCTGCAGATTATCTGCACTAAAACCATCCCATTGATAGCTGTCATGATGCTGTATCTCTCCTGACATGCAGTCAATGAAAAGCAGATTGATGATTGGCTTTCGGCCGATGTGTCTGTAGAGATTGCTCTCCCATGCTAATGCTAGGATTCCCTCGGGTGTTTCTCGAAATGCCCAGGAACTTTCAAATGTCCAATCTTCCCATCCTGGTGACAGATAGGCAATCAACCAACCTGGCATATAAACCCCTTCCCTGGTTTTGCTTTCAACAGTGCGCTAAATGAGCGATCAATCATCTGAATTCCACGTTTTCCAAATCACGCTCATTTATTATAACGCATCATATGGTAGGGTATGCAGTGACAATAAATGGGTCACCATTTTCATCTACGGCAATACGCACCTCATATGTATCTGTTGATTGTACGTAAGTGTACGTTTTTGTATCTCTATTGTAATGGTAGCCGTAACCGATGTCCTTATACATCGTTCCCGTCAACACCAATTCACCGGCAGATTTGGGATTGGCCTCCATATCCTCAAGTTTTTTAAGCTGTGCCTCGGTCATATTTTGTAAAGCGTAGTCCACCGTCTCTTGTGCCAATTTCGGGCTATAAAACGAAGTACCATCATGACTTGGTGATTTCCTCGCCTTTCTTTTCAACTGAGCTTCAGTTACATTGACATGATCCGTTAACACATGCTGTTGAGACCCTTCAAGCTTCCTTCCTGATGGTGTATACCTATCATGCTGGATACCTTCATTTGCCTGTAAATCTGCCCAGCCCGGTCTTGTCCAGGGTGGAGGACTTGAATGTGTGTGCCACAAAAAGTATCCTACACCCACGGCCACAGCAATAGCTACGCCAATAATGATATGGGCAACTGAGAAACCTGCCGAGGCCCCTGCCTGAATGGTCTCCTGTGCCTGTTGGGCGAAATGGACTTCATCGTTCCAGGCTGCCTTGTAATCACTGACGGTATTGCTCAAGGCATGCTGATACGTTTGCTCAATCCCATGCCAGCCATTCTGTGATTGGCACCAGAAATCGCATGGAGGCGGCGAAGGTGGCGGCGTTCCTCCTCCTCCCCCATTGCCACCACCCCCTCCTCCGCCAGGCGGTGCATACATATTCCCCGTCGGGTCGGTATAGGTCTCGGGGTTGCCATTCACATAGGCATAGGGATTCATGCCCTGCATGTTGCCCTGTACTGTATCCGCCGAGAGGAAGACTCCGGCCACCGGGTCGTAGTAACGAGCGTTGTAGTAGTCAAAGCCGCTGAGCGGGTCGGCATACTGGCCGGTGTATTTACCGGACAAACAAAGAAATGGCGACCTGTGGGAAAGCCGCCATTCATCTCATCTGCTCATCACTGGCTTATGCTCTTCACCTTTTCTTTTTGCCCGCCTCCACCCGATACAATACCATCCGCTTCTCCTCATCCGCCGCAATCAACAACAACGCATCCTCATGCCCGATCAATCCTTTCTTAACCGGCCAATTCCAGTGCCCAATCGAGCGTTCGAGCGAATAGGGCAAACTATAATGCGGCAACAGCAACGGTTCCTCTGTTTCCTCTAACGTCTGCCCATCACACCTTTTGACAACCAGCCCCTTCGGTCGTTCCTCCACCAGCCAGAACTGTGTCCCCTGCGGGTCGCTATTCTCATGATTAGTGACCACATGCGCATGGACCACCTCTTCATCCAACCATTGAACCATGCTAAATTGTTCTTTCCCAGCTAATGGTTTCCAACGCCATAACCGCCAGCGACGCTGAAGTCTGTCCACACCAATCACTGTATCCCCAACCAGACACAAGGATACCTGCTCAACAATTTCTTCTTTGCATTCCTGTACGACTTCTCCATTCTGGCTCAGACAAATCAGTTCGCCGCCACGTAAAGGACGGGCTTGTTCTTCGGGAAGGCCCAGGGCTTCTTTTGCTATAAGCCCTACAGCAACAACGATGGTTGATTGTACCCTTTGTTTGGTAAAGATATGAGTAGGCCCTGCAATTATGCAGCATCCAACTATGACTAGTTCAAAATCATCTCTGGGGGAGGTTGGGATGCGCCAAGTGAAGGTATATTTCCAGGTGGGTTTCCATATAGGAAAAGAACTTCCAGCCACTTGAAAACGCCAGTAGGGTTTTCCCTTCACCACGTTTCTAAAACCTGTTTCTGGAAGCTCAACAACAAATTCTTCATCCATATGGTATTCTTCATCAAACGCAACAAGATACCAGTATTTACCAACTGCAACTGCTCCCGCTTTATAGGCTTCATTATCCACTGTCCTGCTCTGTAACACGCCATGGGGCCAGAAATATTGTAGAACAGATTCCGCTACTCCCTCTCGTATTGATTTCCCCAGATGTTTCTTTACGATACGGCTGGCATCAATAAACGGGGCTGTTGTATCATCAAATGTCGGGTGAATATGAATGATTCCAATATCCTGTGCTGTTTCTGTCACGAAAACAATAGGTCCCATTCTTGCGTATTTGTCACATCTATCAACAATAAGAGGTTGAGCAGAAGCTAGAGGAGTTCCCCAGTGCATCGGATAAACTAAAACTTTCCCTCCGCTATATGTCTCCCATGTGATAATCCAATCTTTTTCCGTAATCCCTGTCCACAGTTGGATTTCTCTAATATCTGAATCCCAGGAGTACATATCTTGATACAGCATTGCTCCGGTCTGACTATCAACAAAAGCGACGTGAAGGATTTGCGGTACGGGTTGTGCCTCCAACTCTGTCTTGCTTTTCCATCCCATCCCTACGATTCCCGAAGACAGAGGTTGAAAAGTCCAGGAACTATCAAAGTTCCAGTCTTCCCACGTTGAAGGTAATATTGCAAGTAATAGATGTTTCATGAGCAGCAGATATTCCTCTCCGACAAGTTGTTAATAGAACAATCAGAATGATAGGAACGGATCATTCTGATTGTTCCATTGCTCCTGTTCTACTAGCATACCAAAAGATATGCTCAAGGTGTAGGAAACGCAGTAACGATAAAAGGTTGTCCTGTCTTAAAATCTATGCCAACTACGACAACATACGAAGATAGGTTGTTCAACTTTGTGACGTGACCAGTCGTGCTAACACGATATCCCCAACCTATGTTGGTGCCTGTATCACCAGTTAATGTCAAAGTGGAGAATCGGCCAAAGGGACTTCCCCTCATGAAAAGCAGTTGCGATTTTTGCGCGGCTGTCATATGCTCCAAGGCATAATTCACTGTCCATTGTGCTATAGCCGCGCTGTCAAATTTCGTAGCAACCCCATCTTGACCTGTGTTGTCAGCAATTTGCTTGGCTCTGTTTCGTAGACTACTATTATCAATGTTGACATGTTTTCTTATCACATGCCCTTTATTTATTCCTATACCAGGTCTAAATTTACCTTCCTTATCGAACCAATGCCAGTGAGGATGTGTTACATTTTCACCAGCACTAACATTGGACCAGTTGGGATTGGTATGTGTGAGCTGCCAGATGGCATATGCAAACCCTCCAATAGTAGCCACTGCGAATATTCCTATCACAATAGGCACAATGATAGGCACATGATGGATAATTTCCTCTGGCACTTGCTGGACAAGATGCTCAACCGGATGCACCACATTATTGTTGAAATTGTTCCACTGTTGTTGCACCCAGCACCATCCCTGGCACGATGGCGGCGGCGTTCCTCCTCCTCCCCCATTGCCGCCACCCCCTCCTCCGCCAGGCGGCGCGTACATATTCCCCGTCGGGTCGGTATAGGTCTCCGGGTTGCCGCCGACATAGGCATAGGGATTCATGCCCTGCATGGTGCCCTGTACCGGGTCGGCAGAAAGGAAAGTACCACAGACCGGGTCGTAGTAGCGAGCGTTGTAATAGTCGAAGCTCGGCGTACTGGCCGGTATATTTACCGGACACACAGCGCAATGGCGACCTTTGGGAAAGTCGCCATTCACCTTATCTGTTCATCACTGGCCTCTGCTCTTCACCTCTCCTCTGTACCCGCCTCCACCCGATACAACACCATGCGATTTTGCTCATCCGCCGCAATCAACAACAACGCATCTTCATGCCCAATCAACCCCTTCTTAACCGGCCAATCCCACTCTCCCACTGACCGCTCCAATGCATACGGCAAACTCCACCCTGTCAGGGTTATTGGCTCTTCCGTTTCTTCCAACGTCTGCCCTTCACGTCTGCTGACAACCAACCCCTTCGGGTGTTCTTCGACTAACCAGAACTGTGTTCCTTGCGGGTTGCTATTCTCATGATTGGTGACGACGTGCGCATGCACTACCCCTTCATCCAACCATTGTACCGTTGTAAACTGTTCTTTTCCGGCCAATGGTTCCCACTGCCACAACCGCCACCGTCTCTGGATGCGGTCCACGCCAATCACAGTATTCCCGACCAGACACAGTTCCACTTGCTCAACAATCTCTTCTTTGCATTCCTGTACCACCTGCCCATCCTGGCTCAGGCAGAGGAGTTCGCCTCCGCGCAGAGGACGAGCTTGTTCTTCAGGAAGACCGATAGCTTCTTTTTTAATGAGCCCTACAGCTACTATGATTGTATTGTCCTGCTTTTGCACTCCTCCTTTTGGCCCTGCTATTATTTCGGTTCCTGCAATAATGTCATCATCAAAGTGTGAATAAGGATATGCATCAGCTACCACTCGGATGTTTAACTGGTGCTGCCAAATCACTCCATTATATAAATGAGGAATAGTTGCTATAGCAAAACGCCAATAGGGTTTACCTTTAACCTCCTTTCTCAAGCGTCTTGAGCTTTTTTTTATCTTCGGGAGAGTCAAATTTAACCATGAAACCTTTCTACTTGACCTCACTTCAGTTATAGGTCCTAGTTCAATTATCATATTTTCATTATTGTTCCATTCCACTTCTAGAACAGCAAAATTGATAGTCTGCTCAGCCATAAACGCAGATGCTTTTATGGCTTGAATAATATCTACGGTATTTTCTATTGATAAATTACCTTGTAGCTGATACATCCGAATATCAGATGCAGAAGTATCGTCTAATGATGACTTAACATACATAATATTTGTACTGTTTAGTATTCTAATACCCAACAGTACTGGACCTAAGCTACTATGCCTGTCAAACGCCTGGTCAATTAACTTTGGTATTACGACAGATAATGAAGTATTCCAATCTAATGTACAGTAAAAGAGGCTACGAGGATCATTTGCTGTCGCAAACTCTTCCCATGTCAAAAGCCATTGTTTTGATACACCATCAAACATAAGTTTAATGTTCTCAATCAACGTAGCGTGTCGCTGATATGTATCCTGATATTTTATTGTTCCCATGGTCTCATCTATGAACATTAGATGGATAGTTTGTGTTCGTCTATTTTCGGTATAGTTTTGTTCATCTACCCATGTAAATGCAAGAATTTCTTTGAAAGAATCTTTCCAAGATGACCAGGAACCACTTAATTCCCATGTTTTCTTCTTTAAAGGTAGTGGTACTAAGGTATAACCATGCGGCATATGATATTTCCTTTCCGTCTAACTCTCTCTAAGAGTTTCCTAACACCAGTTTATCCAAATATAAAAAGTAATTCAAAGGAATATGACAGTTTTAAAATTTACCTTTGAAAACCGCCATATTCCTTTGATTTCAACAGAGATAACCCTGCCTAGAACGTTGGATAAGCTGTAACGATAAATGGGTTACCGGATGCATCTACTGCAATCCGTACTACGTAATTGCGTAGGGTTTCTGAATATACAAGAGGTTCACCCCTCCCGAAGTACTTGTAACCAAGACCAATGTTCATTGGAGCAGTTCCAGTAAGTTCTAGCTCTTGCCCACTTCTGGGGTTACGCTCCATATTTTCAAGCTGCTTCTTTTGCGCATTGGTCATATTTTCTATAGCGTAGTTAACTGTCCATTGCGCAACATCAGCATCGTAGAAAACAGTGGCATCCCCCCTTTGGCGGTCTGCTTTTCTGATCATCCCTTCCTTGGATAAGTAGACATGATCCTTCAAAACATGTTGCCTTGATTCTATTAATTTTAATGCGCCTGTTTTATCATCCAGCACGTATCTATTATGTTGGACATTTTCATTTGCGCTTAAATCAGACCAAGCTGGAAGGGCTTGACGGTGTGTAAAGTGCCATATCAGGTATCCACCAACACCAACGGCCACAGCAATAGCTACGCCAATAATGATATAGGCAACTGAGAAACCTGCCGAGGTCCCTGCCTGAATGGTCTCCTGTGCCTGTTGGGCGAAATGGACTTCATCGTTCCAGGCTGCCTTGTAATCACTGACGGTATTGCTCAAGGCATGCTGATACGTTTGCTCAATCCCATGCCAGCCATTCTGTAATTGGCACCAGAAATCGCATGGAGGTGGCGAAGGTGGCGGCGTTCCTCCTCCGCCAGGCGGCGCATACATATTCCCCGTCGGGTCGGTATAGGTTTCGGGGTTGCCACCGACATAGGCATAGGGGTTCATGCCCTGCATGTTGCCCTGTACCGTATCCGCCGAGAGGAACACTCCGGCCACCGGGTCGTAGTAACGAGCGTTGTAGTAGTCAAAGCCGCTGAGCGGGTCAGCGTACTGGCCGGTGTAGCCTTTGTTGATGTCCATGCTGCCCTGGCTGTACTGGCCGGTGCCGTAGGGACCGTAGACACAATTGGTCTGCGTGTTGCTGAAGGTGGTCCAAGGCTATAGTCATGGATTGCACTTTAGCGGGTAGCAATGCGGCTGTTGCCGTATGTTGAATCTATGGCTGCACCCCTTTTCCCTTGAGGATTTGCTCAATATTTAAAGACATCAGTGTATCTCCAGTAATCGCGATTTGATCGACAATCAATAGTTTCCCATCAGGAGACCATGCCGGGGAATCTAATTGTCCATCAGTTATTGAAGATGTGATTTTTACCTGCTTTCCTGAGCCATCCGTAGCGAGCAAGAACAAATAGTCTTCACTATTATACGAAATATGCCGACACACTAACCAGCGACCAGATGGCGACCAGGCTATACTTTCATAATAGGGTGTTCCAGCTGGTAATATGCGTACGGTTGTGAGTATCAGCTTCCCATCTGTTGCTTGTTGTATCTTGAACAACACAATATCTCCACTTTGTTGCACTATCGCCAGCATCGTGCCATCAGGAGACCATGCTAATTGTTGCGCACCATTAACATTGAGTGGTGCCAGCAGTTCATGGCCGTTCATATCGGAGATGTACAGAGCAGAGGCTCCGCTTCCCGGCGATGGTTCGGCAAGAATGGCAACCCAGAAGTGATGAGGGTTCCATTGAAAATTCCAATCAATGGTTCCTGGCAGAATTGGTAAAGGAATGCGTGTACTCTTTTGGACATCTCCCTTCTGCGTAAGGGTTAAGAGTTGCAATTGTCGTGGATAAGCCGTCAGGCAACTGAACCGATCATCGGGCGTCCAGGCGAAATCTGTTCCCAACCCTGAAAGAACACAATTCGATACTGTGTTTATCACTTGTCCATTTGGCGAGAAGAGATGGATCGTGTCGGTCGGAACAACCGACGAGGCCAACCAATGACCATTGGGAGACCACTGAGCGCCACTATAGTTAGCACCATCTTGTGAAAAAGGCGCAAGATTTCCTGTTGATGACGTGCTGCTACATGCCGAAATCATCAACAGCAAACAGAGCAATACTCCTCCTTGTAGTATGCGTACTTTGCTAATACACTGTCGCACATCGTTCTCCTTTCATTCAAAGTGGTGAAGGACCTCTCAAGACTCAAGGTGATACTGGCAAGGTAAAAGTTCCCGGCATTCACAGCCCGCTGTCCGTTGTAATCGTACTCCTTTTTATCAATCTTCTACCACGGTGATGATAAAAACGAGTAAAAGGTGACAGCACCGGCGGTTGCCCCGACAATCCCTCCTACGACAGCACCAACCGCTGCACCTGGTCCACCGCCAACAGCACCACCAATGCCAGCACCAACACTGGCCCCAACGATACCCCCGGCTCCCTCTGCAACAAATCCTTGTTTGACAAGCGACACTCCAGTTGAACCATCATTATACTGTTGTGGATAGAACCACGAGGTAAGCGTAGCTGTTCCTGATGACTGTGGACTGAAGTAAGAGCCTATACCGGGTGCATTCGAGAGGGATTGAACATCGCCCAAAACATGGATAGTCTCGTTAATAAATCCCTGTTCAATACTGCTCTCTTTTGCAAACAACCCATCTGCTCGTGCAGACTTGTCACCTGCATTGATACTGCCGTTGTGAGCCGCCCACCAGCTACCGCTTGTAGGATGCGCTAAAAATGATAACCATCCAGTTACCAACCCACTTTGAGCCTTTTGACGGTTCAATTCATCATAAGCTGCCAGTAACTGGTCCCTCATAACATCAAAATCTACTGTCTTCCAGTAAGCTGATCCTGCTAAACGTCCGCTATTATACAAGTAGATTAGAAAAGCAATTTCTGCGTTGCCATAACCAGGATCAAATTCCTTGTAGAAATCTCGCAGAAAAGCTATACGCAATTTGACGCTTTTTTTCAAATTGGCGAGCGAATAGCTATCACGATTCACCGTCACGTTACAACTGTTCTCAGTACACGAATCAACTGGAGGCGGAGTAGGATTGTTGTTTTGTCCTGTCCCAGGTGAACTACCACCATTGCCACCACCCCCTCCTCCGCCAGGCGGCGCATACATCTTCCCCGTCGGGTCGGTATAGGTTTCCGGGTTGCCGCCGACATAAGCATAAGGGTTCATGCCCTGCATGTTGCCCTCGACGGGGTCGGCGGAGAGGAAGGTGCCGCAAACCGGGTCGTAGTAGCGAGCGTTGTAGTAGTCGAAGCCGCTGAGCGGGTCGGCATACTGGCCGGTGTATTTCCCGGACACACAGCGCAATGGCGACCTTTGGGAAAGTCGCCATTCACCTTATCTGTTCATCACTGGCCTCTGTTCTTCACTGCTCCTCTGTATCCGCCTCCACCCGGTACAACACCATGCGATTCTTTTCATCCGCCGCAATTAACAACAAGGCATCCTGATACCCAATAATCCCTTTTTTGATCGGCCAATCCCATTCTCCTACTGACCTATCTAACGCATAGGGCAAACTCCACCCTGTCAGGGTTATTGGATCTTCTATCTCCTCCAATGTTTGCCCATCCCGTCTACTGACAGCCAGTCCCTTTGGTCGTTCCTCGACTAACCAGAAGTACATTCCCTCCGGGTCGCTATTCTCATGATTAGTGACGACATGGGCGTGTACGACTTCCTCATCTAACCAGCGCACTGTCGTAAACTGTTTTTTTCCCGCCAATGGTTCCCATCGCCATAATCGCCATCTTCGTTGGATCCGATCTATGCCGATCACAGTATTCCCGACCAGGCAGAGTTCTACCTGCTCGACAATTTCTTCCTTACATGCTTGTACCAGCTGTCCATCCTGGCTCAGACAAATCAATTCCCCACCTCGTAAAGAGCGAGCTTGCTCTTCTGGCAAGCCAATGGCTTCTTTTTTGATAACGCCTACAGCAATGATAATGGTTTGTTGTTCTTCTTGTTGTGATAATTTCCAATGCGGACCGGAAATAATCACAGAACCAACTATAACATCCTCTTCAAAATGTCCATAAGGATGTGTATGAGCAGGTACTGATACATCTAACCAATGGGTCCAGTCAGATTTGGTCATCAAGGATTTTGCGCCATTAACTTTAATACGCCAAAATGGATTTCCCCTGAAAGATCCATGTATGATCTTCGAAGAACTTTTTTCCTGTAAAGCGTTTAACTCGCTGAGCCATAGACCAGAAGTTTCTGGGCATATTACCTCTAAACCCGGTTTACCCGCTTTTACCCACTCAGTAACTTTCCAATCAGCATCAATCACGACAAAATAACTTGCGTTATTTTGAAACAGCACAGAGGACTTCAATCCTACTTCTATAATATACTCCTTGACTTGTTTCAGGTCCGATTCTCTGGGAATCTGCCCAAGACAAACAAGTGAAGGCTCGACACTATCAATGGACAATTTGAGGTAAGCCAGGAAAATCCCCTTATCTGAGGCATTCGCAAAAATTATGGGTCCCATTGCAAACATCTCATCTTCGGTAGACGAATCCTCTAAAACTGATGGGGCAAATTTTAAAGGAGCATTCAGATTTACCTCACAAAGGTAGTTTGTCTCAATAGCTTGTGTTGCAGGAAAGGGATAACCTGTCCAAGACAGTAGCCAACCATGTTCTCCTGTCCACAAATTTATATTCTCTACAAGAATGCTATCGAGAGGAAAACTATTTTCTTGAACTATCCTTCCCGTTGTGCAATCTATAAACGCTGAATAGATTGATGCGAGTTGATTCATTTCTCGCCTCTTTCTACTTATCCACACTAACCCGAATAATCCTATGGTTTCTCTTTGAAATGCCCAGGAACTCTTGAATGTCCAATCATTCCAGGAGGATGGTAAGGATGTTAGAACTTTCCCTATCATACAAGTCTCCTTATCTAGTACCTCATTTATTCCACTGTTTAGTTTAAATAGTTGGAAACGAAGTTATGATAAATGGATTACCATTCGAATCCACTCCTATCACAACTCTAAAACTGTTCGTTTGAGGAACAATTGCAAAAGAGCCATCAGGATTCATCTTGACTCCCCATCCAACGTTGCGATCTACTGTGCGGTCTAAAGTGACTGTACCACCTAGACGTGGATTTCCCTCCAATCGAGCTAACTTATTTTTTTCTGCGGTATCCATCGTACTCAATGCGTAATCTACTGACCATTGTGCATCATCGGCAGTATAATAGGATGTTCCTATCTTACTTTTATTCTTTGGCGATGAAGCCTTTTTCATCAGGTCGAGAATGCTCATCTGAACGTGATCAGATAATACGTGTTGTGAAGATGGAACTAACGTGCCGTTTGGAAGATATCGCTGATGCAAAACACTTTCATTTGTTGCCAAATCAGCCCATCCCGGTCTAGTCCATCCTGCTGGCGGAGATGAAGCCGTAAAACGCCACAGTCCGTATATGATCACACCTAAGATAATAACCCCAACAACATGCCACAATGTGAGTCCTCGATGGACCTTTTGCAGAATTTGGTCCTCCATTTGCTGGGCATAATGTTCCACAGGAGCTACATAGTGATTCACTACTGGTGCGACATAATGATTCCACTGCTGCTGTATCCAACACAATCCCTGGCACGATGGTGGCGGCGTACCTCCTCCTCCCCCATTGCCACCACCCCCACCTCCGCCAGGCGGCGCATACATATTCCCCGTCGGGTCGTTGTAGGTCTCGGGGTTGCCATCCACGTAGGCATAGGGGTTCATGCCCTGCATGTTGCCCTCGACCGGGTCGGCGGAGAGGAAGGTGCCGCAAACCGGGTCGTAGTAGCGAGCGTTGTAGTAGTCAAAGCCGCTGAGCGGGTCGGCATACTGGCCGGTGTAGCCTTTGTTGGTACCCATACTGCCCTGGCTGTACTGTCCGGTGCCGTAGGGACCATACGTCTGGTTGCCCTGCACGGCGGCGCTGTTCTGCACATTGCTGAAGGTGGTCAGCACACTGCCCAGCGCGTCGGTCAGGAACAGGTCGGTGGATTGCGTACCGCTGCCCGTTAGTTCTCCAATGAGGCGACCGCCCATGTCGTAGTAGTGCGTGCTGCTCTGCAAATTGCCGGAGCCGTCGTAGCTGTACTCTTCGGCTCCAAAGGCGTAGACGGTCATGGTCGTCGAACTGCCATTGGTCGAGCGCAACACAGTACGCTCCCCGCTTGTGTTGTAGGCGTACCACTGCTTCTGCGTCGTGCCATTCACCCATTTAACCAGTTGATCGAGCAGGTCAAATGTTTGCGTGGTAGTGCTGCCGTTGTAGGTGCGACTGGTCGCATTACCCCAGCTATCGTAGCTCGTCTTGTAGACCGCGCCGCTCAAATTGGCGCAGGTGGTGCCGAGCGGGTACATGCCCGTCAGCTGGTGCGGTGCGCTGTTGTTGCAGTACAGGTACTGGTATTGCGTATTGCCGCCGTTGAGCGGACCTTGCCACAACTGGCCCAGGTGCGTATAGACATAGCTGTTGTTGTAGGCCGCGCCGCTCAGATTACTGGAGAGCGTGCCTGTGCCGCAAGTGCCATTGCCCGGTGATGGTTGCGTGCCGCTATTGCCCGCCCACACCAGCTTATCTTGCGCGTTGTAACAGAAGTTTTCCGTCTCGCTGCCGCCCGAACCGGACTTGCCGGGTACACCCGCCAGCGTCGTCGCGAGGCTAGTTACATTGCTGGCCGGATCATAGCTGCGCTGCTGGTCGAGAATAGTGCCGCTTGTCCCGCTGCCGCTTTGCCAGGTCGCGTTCGTCTCAATCGGGCGCAGGTTGCCGTCGTAACTGAACTGCTCGCTGGCAACCATCGCATTACCCGTATTGGTGACAAAATTGATAGTGCTGACCAGCGCGTTCTCGTTGTAGAGAACGGAGGCAAGATTGGCATTCTGCGAATTGGTATTGCCCAGTCCTACCAGCATGCCGGTCGTCTGGTCGTATACCTGCGTCATGGTATAGCCAGGAGTGGAATTGCCATTGGAGGCGACGGTGCTGGTCGCCACCGTCGTCAACTGGTTTGCATCGTCATACGAGGAAGCCAGCTGGTAGGTGGGCAACGCCGTGGCAACGTTCCAGGAGGAGGGCAGGCTGAGTTTCAGTTGCTGCGTGATGGCTTGCCCACGCTGATCGTACTGGGTGTTCTCGGTTGATGTCGTTGCACTGCCACTATAGTACGTGGTGGCGATGCTCTGCGTTAATTGTCCGATGGGGTAATCGGTGCTGCCCCACTGTGCGCCTGGTGCGCTGATATCATACGTATATTGCTCGTAGGGATTGGTGCCGCTGGTACAGGTTCCCTTTGCGTTGATGGTGGGTGCGGCATCTTGCAGACAGCCCAGACGGCCCAGCAGATCATAGTTGTATCCTAATGTGCGCGTGCTGGAGACATCGGTCAAAACCTGTCCGTTGGCATCGTAGGTGTAAGTATGCGAGCCGCTATCAGGATCGCTTGTTTGCGTGACTCGCCCCAGGTCGTCATAGGTCGCCGTCGCTGTGACGCTGGTAATACTCTGACCGACCTGTGGCGCGAGATCAGTTTTCTTGACTTGCGTTGGCTCGCCCAGAATGGTATATTGTGCCGTTGTCTGTTCGCTGGCGGTGAGCGTGCCGCCATACAGGCCGCTGAACGCTTGCGTGTAGATGGTTCGCCCCAGCGTATCGCCAAAGCTTTCACCGACGTGGGCGTTGGGGTCAACAGAGGTGGTGATGGCGTAGTCGTTGCTATCTTTTGTCCCACCATTGATCTGTCCCACATTGTAATTGGTGCAACTGGTGTAATTGCCGGAAAGGGTCGCGGAACAGGCTATGCCAGGGACGCCGGATTGACCAAACAGCGGATCCTTCATCGCAATCGGTCGTTCGAGCGCGTCCAGGTAGGTCGTGGTACCAGCCGGTGCCACATTGTTGTAGTCTCTTGCGGTGGCCGGATCGAGCCAGGGAGCGCCCGTTTGACCGCTCTGATTGGTGGTGACGGCGACCACGAACGGCACACTCTGCCACGCCGTGTTCTGCTGATCGTTGTAGGCACGCAGGATTATCGTGAAGTATGACATGCCGCTCTGCGGGTTTGCCGGTGGCGGCGCGGGCGTACTGCTCTCGACAACACGCCCCAGGCTGTCGTAGAACGTGCTGGAAACAACCGAGGAATACTCCGACGTGTTCTCGTTTTCCTGGAAACAGGGCGTGGTTGTTCCCGTTGGTATTGAACTCGCGCAGGATGAGTAGCTGTTGCTTTGCGTTGTGTAGCAGCCCGGTTGCTGGCATTCGCCTGGTTGGCTGATGTCGGTAATGCGTTTATCGTTGCTGGAACTGTTGCTGTCAAAGCTATAGGCCGTCGTCGTTGCCTGGTTGTTGTAGTCGGTCACGCTGATGGGTAATCCACCTTGCGTGTAATCGTAGGCAAACGTATTTGTATACCCGAAGGCGTTGCTGACAGTGGTTGGTTGTGCGCTGTACTGATCGTAGACCGTACACGTGGTATAGTTTGTCTTGCCCCAATTACTGCTCATAATCACGGGGTTGGTGGATAGCGTACACCCGTTGTAAGGCGCGGTGCCGCTGCTCCCGTAGAGAGTGCTGTTGGCAGTTGCCACGCCATCTACCGTGGCAACCACATTGCCATAGGCGTCATAGCCGGTATAGTTGGTAATAGCCGTGTGGGTTGTATCTGCACAGTTGCTATACGATGTGACCGTCGTCGGCCAACCAGCAACGGGCGTCCCTGGTGCGACACCCGAGGAGTTGCCCTCGTCATAGGTGATGTCCTGGCAGCGCCAGACAGTGCCGCTACTGTCGTCTATTTCACTATGGACGACTTTGTTGACATCGTAGTAGACGGTCGAACCAATCGTCTGATCGTCGGGTTTATACGTCCATTTGCTCGTGACGGTGGGCGCGTTGTTGCTGCTGGTCTGCTCCTGCAGCAGGTTGTGGTAGTTGCCCGGCGCGTACTTGAGGCCGTGGGTGGTATCGTAGTCGTCGTAGGTATACGTCGTCGTTGCCTGCGGCCAGCTCACTGTCTGCGCGTTGGTCGAGCAGCCGGAGACGCCTTCGCATTGGGCAGTGACGGTACTGGTCGGCATGGCTTCACAGGGTGGATAGACGCCGCTGAAGCTGCCGTCACAGGCATTGGGTGGCGAGGGGTTGCTGTCGTTGGGATTGCCAGCGTAGTCGGTGGTCGTTTGCTCCAGCAACGGGTCATAGGTGCCGCTGCCCGCGTAGACATCTTCTTCATAAAGTTGACCGTTGGTATAGTTGCCGTAGTTGCTGTAAGGCGTGTTCAGCCCTTCTGTCGAATAGTAGAGGCTCTCGGTCAGATTGTTGGCGGGACTGAGCGTGAAGACGCCCTGGAAACCGAAGAACTCGCCATCATAGTAATCCTGCCAGTCGCCATCGTTCGACGGTCGCCAGGTATCGGTAGGACAATCCGTTTCATAGGTATTGCCGGACCCGGCGGCAGGACAGGTATTCAGGTTGGGAATGTCTCCCAGGTGATAGTAATACGTGGTAGTTGCGGCACCCAGCGAGCCGCTGTCACTGCCGAGCGTGGTGATGCTGGTCACCAGTTGTCCTGTCCATTGTCCATCGTCGGGTCCCGCGTAGCTGCCGGTACAGGTTGCGTGGTTAAAGCAGAAGGTGGGGTCGTGCCGGTCGTCAATAAGGTCCCCGTTGCCGTCGTAGACGTTGGGCGTGCCGTGCGTATTGCCGTAACCCGTCTCAAAGACGACGTGACCGCCGACGCCGGTGTTGGCATCCACATAATCGGCCAGGTACTGCCAGGTGACATGCACCTGGTAGATATTACCCGTCCCCGGCACGTCCTGATTGAAGTCGGCATACGAGTTGGTGTGCTGCGCGTAGTCAAACAGCACTGGTTTGAGCGCATGCCAGTTGCCGCTGTTGTAGATGGACTCGGTGATGCTGCTCAAGAGGTGTTCGCCCGCGCAGTATTCGTAGACCGAAGGCGAAGAGGGCTGGGTGGGATCGGCGCACTGCGCACCGTTCCAGCCAAAGGCGGTAAAGGGACTGTCCAGATAGGTAAGGGTGTACTGATAGGCAAGCTGACCGCCGGAACCATGCTGGGGATCGGGGCCAACATAACTGACGATCTGTTGCAATGAGAGCGTACTCATCACCGTTGGCGCAAGCAGTCCGCCAGAATAGTTAATCGGGTCGTCGCAACGCAAGCTTGTCGTTTTTGGCGGCTTACAGGCAGTGTAGTAGCTCGAACTATACTGCGTTTCCCAGGTGACACCGTTACTGTCCGTGATGGTGTTGGGACCCTGATAAAAGAGATTGGTGGTTGCCACGATGGTGCTGCCTGCAAACACCGTGATCTGCTTGACCGAGGCATCACGAATCGCGGTACCATTGTTAGCATTGGAAGCCGTGGGACAGGGTGTTGAGACGGGCTGGCAGTCCTGCAAATAGGAAATGGTCATGGACTTTTCATGTGCGGTATCGCCCTCGTTGGGAGCAATTACCTTGTCCAGGTCCCAGCGGTAGTAGTGAATCGTGCCGTCGGTATCTTTGTGATATTGCTGGGCGCTGGGAACGCAGCCAAATTCATAGTAGGTGCCGGACATGTCCCAGACGCGGAAGCAGTTATTGGTCGTGTCATAGTCAATTTTCAGATAGGTGAGGTGCTGCGTGACATAGACGTTGGGGTTTGAGGTCGGCACAAGTCGGTCGCTGATGCCGTCCACGCCGCTCAGATTGTACCAGGTCAGCGAGCCGCCCGCGCTGGAAGCCCCGTGGACATCGGCGGAAATGGCACCAAGAGAGAAGGCCCAGCCGTCGCCGATATCGCCGGCGGGCTGATTAAAGCCGTGCCGCTCGTTGACAGCCTCACTGGAATACGCCAGTTGCAGAGCAGGGCCAAAACCATCCGGTCCCGGCGGCGTGTCGATCGGGTAGGTGTAGGAGAGTTGCCCCGAATTGCCCTGCACACCCGCCAGGTGCGGCACGGGCGGACTCTCGTTGGAGGGATCGCCGGTAAAGGTAAATGGGCCGGGGCCGACAGAGGTGATCGGTGTCGTCAAGGTATGCGTTTTTGCATCATTGTGCAGTGGCAGCATCGCACCGGTTGCAATGTGGTGCAGTTTGGCGGCAGCCATGATCGCGGTGGGCCACGTCAGGAAGAGATGACCAGGATCAAGATCAAACTGCGTCATGATCTGTTCCTGATAGTGATAGCGCACCGTGATGGGTGTGCGCACAACCACGCCGGAAACGACATATCCCTGTCCATCTGTCAGCGCGAACTGGTATTGACCCAGCATGACTTGCTCACCGACGAAATAACCATGTTGCTCCGTGATGGTCAGTGTCAGCGGCCCTGTAACGGAAGGTTGCCCGGAGGGGCCAGATGAAACAGGCGACTGGCTGGCATGTGTCCTCTGTTGAGGTTTGCCGCTCTTCTTGCCTGTTGCAACACTGGCATGTGAGAGATCAAACGTACCGGGAGCCATTTGCACTTCCAGCCGACCATCGCTGCTCTTGAGATCGAGTGGCTGTGTGCCGGGAGCAGCGGAGAGAAATGCTGAAGACAGCGTGGCTGTGAGCGGTTTCATCGTCGGCGGTTCGGCACTCGGCAAGGTTGGGCCGGGTTTGTCATGTTGTGTGCCGGGAGGAGGAGGCAGCTTCGCGGGTGGAATGAACGAACCGGAAGCAGCTTTATTGTGACGCCCCTGCTGGAGATAGTGCTGAAAGGTCAGTGCGCCCGGCTTCGGGTGAGCATGCCCAATGGTGGCGGCAGAGACAGTGGGAACAGGCCAGTTGCCCAGCACATTCGCCAGCATACTCAAGCAAAGCAAGAAAGATAAGAGGTAAATACGATAGACTATACGACGATGGTTTCTACGGGGGGGGGTAATGAAGGGCTGTTCATTCGACAAATACGCGCAAAGTTCCTCGTGACGCATAAAAATACTCCTCCGTTTGTGTGTCGGACAGGCAGCAAAGAGAAAAGCAGCACTATAGAGAACCACGCTATGAGAACAGTGTTTGTGGCAGTGCCTGTATCATCCCTCATGATCAGACAATAAAAGTATACCTGATGCAAAGGCAAAAATCAAGCTAAAGATGGACGAATTTTAAGATCAAAGAAATATTGACAGTGAAACGGTGTGATAGTCCAGGTACCTGATATATGTTCGAATGTAGATAGCTAGCCAATTCAGGTAGAATAATGTATATATGGTAATTTACTGCAACATTTTGGCCCTTTCAGGCGTCATGTATTATAGAGAGGGTGGGGGTTCAATTTATCGCTCTCCTCTGCTCTTGACTTTCTGGGAATGCACAGGGTACAACAGAGTGGTAACCACTACTAAATATTTGATTTTTATTGCGTATAGTGTAATTATTCACAAATTTCACCACTAGAGAATTGCGGAGGTGTACCTTGCCTGGGGTGCGAGTGGAGAAGTCTCCGAATCAGAATGAACATGCACAGAATGTGTCTGTATGGTGTAGTGCAGATATCAGCAAGCTCAATTCAAAAGATAGTAAACGTTTCGAAAAACGCAAAGCCGCGGTAATCGCATACTTCACAACTACGGAACCCATAGAAGAGATTGCCGTACGCTACAAACTACCTGTGCCTTTGTTGCAGAGATGGGCGGAAAAATGTTTGATGCTGCACGAGGACGGTCAACCATGGGGATTTCGTGCGCTGGTTCCTGGTGTCGCCGTTGTTGACCATACGCCCACAATGCCTGTCGAAGACGCTACAACTCCCGTTAACGATGAAACTGTTATTGGCGACACAGTGGAAAGTAAAACCAGTGAAGTCAGAGGTGAGGATAGTCTTCCAGAACACAACGAACAGAAAACTGAGATTGAAGTTGCCTCACCTGATACCGATATTGCTGTAGTTGAGGAAGAGCAAGAGACCGATACAAATAAGCACGAGGCAATCGCTCATCCTTTAGAAGATGCTTCGTCTCCTGTGCCAACTATGGCTGTACCTGAGACGCCGCTTCCTTCTGCCCTTGAAGAACTGGATGGAGAAGAGCAAGCGCAAAGTGCAAGCGAGACGATCGAGCCAGTGCTGGAAGATGACATACATGTAGTGCAGGAACAGCTAGAAGAATATCTGGTAAATGACGGGGAAGGCCGGCAAGATAATGAACCTCTTGTTGTGGCAACAAAAATGCTGAACAAGGCGATTGCCCCACTGGTAGATGTAGATGCCTCTGTTCCATCTACAAACGGTAAATATCATGGTACTGGTGCGCACATAGCAGTTTCAAGCATAATCAGACCTATGCCTGTAACGCCCTTTTCTGGAGCGAGTTCAGCAGAGTATCCTGCCATGAAAAAAGCGATGTATCATCGTATAGTGCGCAAGCGGTGGACACGCGACGACCGTGCGCAGCACAAACGCAAACGGATGCTGACTCTTGTCAGTCTTGTCGCCGTGGCTATTCTATTGATTATTGTTGCGTTGCCGTTGGGAACTGGTTTGGCGGCTTATAGTGCGTACAACAATATTCGCAATGTGGCCTATGATGGTATTGACCATTTAATGGCGGTGAAAGACCTGTTTGCTACGGCGAAAAGCGATCCTATGGGCGCGTTGAATGCCGGCAAATTGAAACAGGCGCAAAGTAATTTTCAAGTTGCCGAAGCGGATTTTATCCAGTTGCAGCAGATGATCAATCAGCCTGATGTACAATCGGCAATTGCACAATTTGCTCCGCAATACAGCAGTAAATTGGGTATGGCGCAACGGTTGCTCCAGGTTGCGATAGATGCATCGCAAATGGGCAATGAATTGAGCAACGTTGGTATGCTTGGCGCCAATATTATTCATAGTTCACCGTTGGCGAGTGGTTCCACCAAACCGCTGATTACCGCAACTGATGTGGCAACAGTTGAGGCCGCACTGGTACACGCACAATATTACATTGATGACATCCAGGCGCAAATGAGCCAGGTTTCGTTGAAGGAATTACCGATCAGCGTGAGCCAGCAGAATCAGTTGACTTCACTGCTGGCAGAGATGCCTAAAATACAAAATTATATAACGCAGGCGCAGGGGCTTATTCCTGCTGTCTCCTGGTTGCTGGGTGTCGGACAGACACGCCATTTCCTGATACAGACGATGGATAATGGCGAATTGCGTCCTGGCGGCGGCTTTACCGGTCAATATGGTGTACTTACGTTGCAGGATGGGCGCATGGGGCCGCTGAGCCTCACCGACGTTGCTGAACTGGACTATAACGAAAATGGCACTGCTATGGGGCATTTGCCACCGCCGGGCTATAGTTGGATGAACTTTGGCAACTGGGGCGTGCGCGATTCTAATCTCTCCGCCGATGTGCCGACCGATTCACGCATGGTTATTCAGGATTTCGAGGCTGAAGGAGGGGGCACTGTTGATGGCGACATCACGTTTACCCCGACGTTTATCGGCCATATCATTGATATTACCGGCCCAATTCATGTGACGGATTACAATGAAGTCATTACCTCGAAGAATCTGGCAGATAAGCTGCATTATTATCAACAAAATCAGGCAGCTATCTCTCGCGAACAACAAATTAGCGGCAATTATTCGCACACCGGGCGTAAAGCATTTACATCGCTGTTAGGGAAGCTGTTGCTGGAGAAGGTGCGCCAATTGCCGACATCGAAACTGCTGCTGGTGATAAAAAATGCCGTGAAAGATATCCAGTCACGTGATTTGAATATCTACTTCACCAATCCCGTTGCCGAGAACTGGCTGCTGGCGCACGGTTACGGTGGAGCATTACCATCTTATAAGAGCCAGGATGGGTTCACGGTCGTGCAAGCAAATATCAGCATCAGTAAAGCCAGCCAGTACGTTCATACGACCGAACAAGACCAGGTAACCCTGGACGCGCAAGGTGGCGCAACGCATAACCTGACCATCACGCTTGATTATCAGCAGAAGGGGCCGGTGTATGGATTTGATACCTATGCCGACTATATCCGGGTCTATGCGCCGCCAAATGCTCAGTTTCTTAGTGGCGATGGGTTCGACACAGGGCAATCTCTTTGTAAACCTGGCCCTACACCTCCGCCAACAGGCGGAAAAGGCAGCACGGGAGGGACCGGTAATCCATCGCCGCCTCCCACTGGATGTGGGCAATATAATACGTCTTTCCCAGGCAATGCCCGCTATTGTCCAGGTGGGAACTACTCTCTCGGTAATAAACTTGCGAATATGCCCTGGCCCATTGATAGCCTGGGAGCGCCAACGGAAACGACCAGCGACTTGCCGGGATATGCCATGTGGGGCGGGCTAACGGAGACGCCTAAGAATTGCATTTCCTACATCACGCTTTCCTGGTATATCCCACACGCCGTACATATGGTACCCGGCCAATCACCTTACAGTATCATGGTAGGCAAACAAGGTGGTATGATTCCGACCATACAAATAAGCGTGGGCGGCAGTGCTATTCGCGGCCTGAAACCTTTCAGCTACCAGAAGGACATTGTTGCCGATACACTGATTTCGTTGCCGAAACTGCCGGTGAAAAAGAAATAGGGTGGAAGCTTTATGGGTGCTTCCGGGGGCGACCACGTGGTTGCTTCCGAGCTTCCTGGAAATATTGCGCAATGGCTTCCTGAGTAGAGTGCCAAACATGATCATGTTTCCTGGCGTCGATTTTACCTGTGCGTGCCAACAGACTGAGGTACTCGGTAGTTGTATTGAAAAGCGGGGCAAGTTCTCGCAGTGGAAGCAGGTGCTTTGAAGCTTCAACACAGGCATCCAGATACAAATCTAGAGCTTCTTCCACGGCTAATCCAATGAGGTTGACGAGAGGATCGTAGTTGCCAAAATGGCCTTGCTGGAGAGCCTTAATGTAGCGAGGACGCCAATCCCTGAGAATCAATGCTGGGGGATAGCCTTCCTGCATAAGCATAAGATTTAGTAGCAAGCGTCCAACTCTACCATTGCCATCCTGAAAGGGGTGCAAGGCTTCAAAATCGTGATGCGCCACGGCCGCACGAGTCACCGGGTCCATATGCAGTGCCTGATCACTGCCCAGCCAGTTTACCCATTGATGCAGGTAGAGTGGAACATCTGAAGCTCTTGCTGGCGTGAGTTCAGAACCGCGAATGTATACTTGAACTTTACGGAGTTGACCAGCTGTCTCATCGTTTTTATCCATGATCAGGCCATGAAGTTTCGTGATGGTCTCCACTGTGATAGCACTATGCACCAATTCTGGCAAAAGATCAAAAGCCTCGGCATGGTTTATAGCTTCCAGATATTCGCGGATAGAATGTCCATCAACGGTGACACCATACTCAAGAGCAATGTGTGTCTCTTGCAGTGTCAAGGTGTTCCCCTCGATTGCATTTGAGTGAAATGTTGCCAGCAACCGAAGATCCCCATGCAGCCGCTCTACTGTCCTTGGATCGAGTGGCCGATATCCATCAAGCCTCTTTTTTTTCTGGAGCAACCTTCGTGCAATACGCTTATCCATGCTCGGCTCTTGAGTCATAACAACATCCTTGCTTCCCGTGAATTTATCGGGCGATATAGTCTCCAAGCTTATAAATTATATCGCCCGATAAATTCCTATGTCAAGAAACAGGTGCAACGCCCCCAAACTTCAGGGCGATTTAAAAGTCGTGAGATTGGCCCTGTCATTCTGAGCTTCGCTCAGAATGACAGGGCCAATCTCACGACTTTTAAATCGCCCTGCCCAAACTTGCATCGCTCTTGACAAGAATACGTATACCGTTTAGACTGTACCCAACAGAAAACTGCATATGAGCATATGGCGGTGAGCAGGAGGAGTAGGCGCGGACGCCGTAAGAGAGGGAAGGTCATTTGGGCTGCGAGCCTTCCCGGAGAGAATGCGCTGAAGGTTACCTGGGAGTCTGGGAATACACTTTTGTTATATCCTACGGGAGCGCCCGTTAACGCGCACATTGAGGATCAACCTGTACGGGTCCGATGTTGTCGCGAAACCTGTAGGTGTCCGCTTTAGCGCACCCTCTGGCACGAGCGTAGCAATGTGCCAGTCAGTTGATCGAACCAAGGTGGTACCACGAGCGCAAACCCTTTCTCGTCCTTGCTGACGAGCAAAGGGTTTTTTATATGGAGGAATTATGATCGAACAAAACAACGCGGGCGCTGGCACGCCATCCGGCACGTCCAGCCCGGCATCTTTGCCGAAAACGTATGAGCCGCAGGCGGTTGAGCAGAAATGGTACCGTTTCTGGGAAGAGGGAGGTTACTTCAAACCCAATCCCAACGCGACTGGCCCAACGTTTGTGATAAGCATGCCGCCGCCCAATGTGACAGGTGCGCTGCACCTCGGTCACGCCATTACCGCGACAGTCGAGGACATCCTCATTCGCTATCACCGCATGAAGGGTGATGATGCCCTCTGGGTGCCTGGAGAAGACCACGCTGGTATCGCCACACAGACGGTAGTTGAACGATTGCTGGCAAGCGAGGGGACAGACCGTCATGAGCTTGGGCGCGAGGCTTTTATTGCGCGTGTCTGGGATTGGGTAGGCAAATATAAGTGCCGCATTCAAGACCAGCACCGCCGCCTGGGTGCTTCGTGCGACTGGTCACGCGAACGCTTCACATTGGACGAGGGACTGTCAAAAGCGGTGCGCGAGGTGTTTGTGCGCCTGTACGACGAGGGGCTGGTGTATCGCGGCGAACGTATCATCAACTGGTGTCCGCGCTGCATGAGTGCGCTCTCCGATCTGGAAGTCAACCACGTCGAGACACCGGGAAAATTGACCTATGTGCGCTACCCGCTCAAAGCGGAGCCAGGTGAAGAGGGGCAGCCACCCGAGTATATCAGCGTTGCCACAACGCGACCGGAGACCATTCTTGGTGATACTGCTGTGGCAGTCAATCCCAATGATTCTCGTTACGCCGCTATGGTGGGACGACTGGCGATTTTGCCGATAATCGGGCGCGAAATTCCCATTGTGGCCGATGAGGCGGTGGACGCATCATTCGGTACAGGAGCCGTGAAGGTGACACCTGCGCATGACCCGACCGACTTTGAAATTGGCATCCGCCACAATCTGCCGCGAGTGCAAGTGATCGGCTTTGACGCAAGAATGACACCCGAAGCTGGTACGCATGCTGGACAGGATCGCTACGAGGCACGCAAAAATATTGTGGAAGAGCTTGAGCAACTGGGCCTCATCGTGAAGATAGAGGATTACATGGTGCCGCTCGGTCATTGCCAGCGTTGTGATACCGTGATTGAACCTCTGATCTCAAAGCAGTGGTTTGTGAAGATGATGCCGCTTGCCACGCCAGCTATCGGTGCTGTCAAGTATGGTCAAATTCAGATTGTGCCGGAACGTTTTAATAAGACGTACATGGACTGGCTGGAGAACATCCATGACTGGTGTATCTCGCGCCAACTCTGGTGGGGACACCGCATCCCTGTCTGGTATTGTGACAATTGCGGGCAGATGACGGTGAGCCGTGAGGATGTGACAACCTGTGCGCACTGCGATAGCAGCGATATTCATCAGGACGAAGACGTGCTGGATACGTGGTTCAGTTCGTGGCTGTGGCCGTTCAGCACGCTCGGTTGGCCGGATGTGACACCCGACCTGCTGCGCTACTATCCAACGGCAGTGATGGAGACGGGCTACGACATCATCTTCTTCTGGGTTGCGCGTATGGTCATGTCCGGCATCCACTTCATGGGTACCGTGCCGTTCTCCACCATCTACCTGCATGGACTGGTGCGCGACGCGAAGGGCGAGAAGATGAGCAAGTCCAAAAACAACGTGATTGACCCACTCGAAGTGATGGATCAATACGGCACAGACGCGCTGCGCTTCACGCTGGCAACAAGTAGTTCGCCCGGCAATGACATGAAACTTGTGCCAGAGCGCATTATCGGCAATCGCAACTTCGCCAACAAGATATGGAACGCCTCGCGCTTCGTGATGATGGCGACAGCTGAAATTGGCGGCAGCATTCCCGCTATCGAGGAATTGCAACCGCGCACGCTTGCTGACCGCTGGATACTGAGCCGTTTTGCCAACGTAACCCGTGAAGCCTCGCGCTTAATAGAAGAATTCCAGCTTGGCGAGGCTGGACGTCAGATTAATGAATTCTTCTGGTCAGATTATTGTGACTGGTATCTGGAAATCGCGAAGGTGCAAATGCAAGGCGACGAGGAGGCGCGGCAGACGACGGCCAGCATCCTACGTGCGCTGCTTGACCAGAGTATGCGCCTGTTGCATCCCTTTATGCCGTTTGTGACAGAGGAGGTCTGGCAGCACCTTTATCGTACCAGCGAGCCGAATGAGAGCCAGTGGCCTGCCCCGGCATTGATTGTCGCGCCGTGGCCCAGAGCCAACACGGCCGCGTTTGACGAGAACGCGGAGCAGCAATTTGGCCTCGTGCAAGAGGTGATTACGCGCATCCGTGATGCCCGTAACCAGATGAACGTGGAATCAGCCCATCGCATTCCTGCCATGCTGGCGGTGGGTGCTGAGGTACCTATGTTTGAGGCGCAGGCTTCGCTGATCGAGTTCCTTGCTCGCACGGAGAAGCCACAACTCTTTGTGCAACTTGACCAGAAGCCAGAACAGGCCATGAGTTTACTGGCTGGTCCGGTAGAAATCTACCTGCCGCTCGCCGGTATGCTCGATATCGGCAAAGAGCTTGAACGGCTCGACAAAGATATTGTGTTGGCCCGGCAAGATATCGCCCGTATCCAGAGCAAACTGGGCAACGAGGCGTTTGTCACCAGAGCCAAACCGGAGGTCGTCGAGAAAGAGCGCGAACGGCTTTCGGCGGCGGAAGAGCGCATCGGCAAGCTGCTGGCGAGGCGTACTGAGTTGGGTGGGTAAGGACAACCAGGGTACCAGCAAGGGGATACCCCTACTATACACAGGTGCGTATTCTACGTGTATAGTGGGGGTATCCCCTTGCTGGTACCTGTCACAACGTGACAGGTATTTCTTTATACCGCCATCTCTTCCTGTACGAGCTTGGAGAATTGTTCGTTGTACAGGCGGGCGTAGAGACCGTCGTGGGCGAGCAACTCTTCGTGGGTGCCGCGCTCGACGATTTCGCCTTTGTCTACGACGAGGATCACGTCCGCCGCCAGGATGGTTGAGAGGCGGTGAGCTATCGCCAGCGTCGTGCGGTTCTTCATCAATGGTTCCAGAGCTGCTTGAATCAGGCGCTCGGAGTGCGTATCAAGGGCGCTGGTGGCCTCATCCAGGATAAGGATGCGCGGGTTCTTGAGAATGACGCGGGCGATGGCGATGCGCTGTTTCTCGCCGCCGGAGAGCTTGTAGCCACGTTCGCCAACGATGGTATCGTAGCCCTCTTCAAGCTCCATAATGCGATCATGGATGGCTGCCGCCTTCGCTGCCGCGATCATCTCCTCGTCGGTGGCGTCAAGGCGAGCGTAGAGCAGGTTTTCGCGTACCGAGGCGTGGAACAGGTAGGTCTCCTGCGTAACTACGCCGACGATCTCTCCCAGCGATGAGAGCGCGATATCTTTGACATTGTGTCCGTCAATCTCGACCGCGCCGCTATCGACATCGTAGAGTCGTGGTACAAGATAGGTAATGGTTGTTTTACCGGCACCACTTGGCCCGACGAGTGCCGCCAGTTGTCCCGGCTGAATATCGAACGAGACATTGCTGAGGGTGGCACGTGGTTCTGCCTGCTCTATCTCAAGTTCATGAGAGAGCGCGAGTGGCTCCGGCGAAACAGGGTTTTTAGTGGATGCAAGTTCATCATTAGCCGTGGGGCCATTGCTCAACACTGCCGGGAGGTCACTTTTATAGGTAAAGGACACATCGTTGAAGGTCACTTCGCCGCGCACGCTGTCGGGAGAGAGCGTGAGGGCGTTCGGCTTGTTCTGAATTTCAATCGGCAGGTCAAGGTACTCAAAGATGCGGTCAAACAGCGCCAACGCACCCTGAATGTCCACCTGTACACTGAGCAACTGCCCAATCGGGAAGAAAAGACGGCTCTGCAACGTGGTAAAGGCCACGATGCTACCAAGTGTGAGACTGGTATTGTGTGGTTGTGTGATGATGAGCCAGCCCGCGACAAGATAGACGATAGCCGGCGTAATTGAGAAAAAGGTGCCGATAAACATAAAGAACCAGCGGCCAATCATTTGCTGGCGCACTTCAAGGTCCGCCAATTTTTGATTCTCCGTCTGGAATTGCTGCTGCGCGTGCTTCTGCCGACCAAAAGTTTTGATGAGCAGAATACCGCTCACAGAAAGCGTCTCTTGCATCATCGCGGTCAACGATGCCAGGCTTTGTTGCGTCTCTTTGCTGGTGGCGCGGCGCACATTGCCGACTTTGTAGGTAATCCACAGGAAAAGCGGCAACAAACCCAATGATATGAGCGTGAGTATTGGGCTGATAAACGCCATCGCGATAATGGTGCTGACAGCCGTCGAGATGTTGGCAACTACACTGGTTGCCGTTTCGGTAACGACGTTCTGCACGCCTCCAACATCGTTGGAAAGACGCGATTGGATTTCTCCCGTGCGTGTTCCCGTAAAGAAACGCAACGACATGCTCTGCAAGTGGTCGTACAACTGATTGCGGAAGTCCCGCATCACCTTCTGTCCGATGATGTTGTTCAGATAGGTTTGACCAACGCCAATGATACCTGTGACAATTGGCGTCACAGCCATGATAATCACAAAGGTAATAAGCAAATTGAGGTTGCCCTTACCAATGGCATCGTCAAAGATAAGCTTGATCATCAGTGGATTGATCAGGCCCAGGACGGTTGTGATGATAATGGCAATGAATACCAGTACAACCTGCGCTTTATATGGTTTAAAAGCGGTAGCGACACGCCTCACAGTACGCGCATCTGTCTTACGGCCTCGTTTTTTCTGCTCTTCGAGGACGTCGGCCATGCCACCACCTTTCATATGATATCCCATTTGTTTGTTGCTCCCAGATATTTAATTACAATTCCGATATTCATTTTATCCATAATACGAGGTAGGGACCGATTTATCGCGTCCACCGCCCGATACATCGGATAATGGAATACGAGGTAGGGACCGATTTATCGCGTCCACCGCCGCCCGATACATCGGATAATGGAATACGAGGTAGGGACCGATTTATCGCGTCCGCCACCTCCCTACTCATCGGATAATGGAATACGAGGTAGGGACCGATTTATCGCGTCCGCCGCCCGATACATCGGATAATGGAATACGAGGTAGGGACCGATTTATCGCGTCCGCCTCCCTATTCATCGGATAATGGAATACGAGGTAGGGACCGATTTATCGCGTCCGCCTCCCTATTCATCGGATAATGGAATACGAGGTAGGGACCGATTTATCGCGTCCGCCTCCCTATTCATACGGTATACAATACAAGCGGACGCGATAAATCGGTCCCTACCTCATGATAAGTATACAGTTTAACAATGGTAAAAGCACTGGCAAAGAGTACGGTTTTTTATCCTGTTGTTTCGGACAGGCACAGACGCGAAATCAGGCCAGCCAGCAGTGCGCCTCGCAGAGGTAGCGAGTCAACGCGCATAAATTCGCGGTTGAGGTCGTGCATGCCGCCCCCGACGGGGCCAAGACTATCTAGCGTAGGAATGCCGGCCTCCATCAGAATATTGGCATCGGACAGGCCGCCTTTAGCTTCGGCGACAATATTCAGCCCCAGCGCCTCACCTTCGAGGCGTGCTGCCTCGACCAGTTGCAGTATTTCCGGTGTGGCAGCGTAGGGTGTGCGACCGCGAGTGCGTATCAAGCGTGTGCGCGTGTCAGGGACATTTTTGCTTGCTGCGATTTGTTCCAGCGCCTGGGCCGCCAACTCCAGACTGTGTACGTTAAAAGCTCGCACGGAAATATGGCAACGAGCAAAATCCGGTACAATGTTCAGTCGTTCAGAGCTTGTCAGTTTCGTGATATTCAAGGTGGTGCCGGGAAAAAGAGTATTCAAGTTGTGAATGGCGAGAATTTTGTGCGACATTTCAACGACAGCGGAACGGCCTTTGTACGGTTCGGCACCAGAATGCGCGGGAATACCGATTACTTCCAAAATATACTTATCGGCCCCTTTACGCGCCCGTGTCACAATCTCCGGTGAGCGCGAACCCTCCAGAACTAAACCGACATCCACGGTTTGAGCTATATCACGCAATAAAGGTTCGCTGCCAGTGGATCCAACCTCTTCATCATTGTTAAACAAAAAAGTAAGTTCTCCGTATTCCTCAAAGCCAGATTCTAGCAGGACGCGCAAGGCATAGAGACCCATGATATCGCCCGACTTCATGTCAATTACACCGGGACCATAAGATATACCTTCTTTGACGGAAAATGGCACTGTGGCAGCCGCGCCCGCGTCGTACACGGTATCCACATGCCCGACCAGTAATATGCGCAGTTTCCCTTTGCCCTGTCGTCGCGCCACCAGATTATTGCCCAATCCTTCTGTATGGTGACGTGTGACGCTAAAGCCAATATCTTCCATCCATAATTGCAGATAGGACATGACGAGGTTGATGCCCTCGATCTGTCCCGAACCGGAGTCAATATTCACCAGTAACGCGAGCCGTTCCAGCATTTCATCCTGAAGTGCCTGGAGCGGTGGAAGAAAATCCTGGGAGTACGTGTGAGTAGAATGCTTAGATTGCATGGGTATCCTGACTGCTTGCTGACTATCAAGCGATAGCGAGCGATGATATGTGGAATGTTTTTGATATTGTACCACATGGTTGATTGGAACTGGACATATACACGTCCACCCGATCACGACCGCACTGTTTCACGTGAAACCCCGTTGAAGATATGGTCTGGCATCTACAAGAGGCATCAGGTTCTTTGTGAAGGGAACGCTTTCCTGTGCCGATAAGAACAATAAAGGTGATGTTTTCCGAAAGGGCAAGGACATGGTTCAATTCGCGGACAATCTAGAAAGTGTAATCACCGAGGCAACACAGGGGCAAGGGCATCCTCTCTGGCGGCCGCGTATCGTTCACGTCCGGGCTGACATTACTGGTCTGGATGATGCTACCATATACTTCGGGTTATTGAAATCCGAGCCGCTTGCAAACTTCGAGCTTCTGCTTGCTCAGGATTGCCCTGCGCTAGATGCCTGGCTTGCACCTTTCGGTGCGTTACGCATTGACCAGATATTTTTCCTCTACGCCTGGAGTTCAGTACCTCATGGCTCATACAAAGTTACACAGCTTGCGGGCCTCTCACTCGGCATTGCCACGCCCGGCGACAATTATACACGCTGGCTGACAACGTTTCCTCAGTTACGCCAGGGCAAGTTAGTGGCATGGTGCGTGGAGATAGATATGCGCTACCAAGGTGGGAACGCGGGGGTGATGGAAATTGTGCTATCTGAGGGGAATATGTTGTTGTTGGAGCGGTGATGCATGAGTAGAGAAGGAACACAGCGTAAAGCAGCACTCTGTGTTCCATTTTCTATTTGACTTTTCAGCAGCCATAATCAGTCGAGTCGTCTTTCGGATGTTGGTGCTTGCGCACATGGCGTGGCCGGTACGTTATGATCTGATGCTGGCGTTTATACTGCTCCAACTCTATTTCACGTTGGATACGATGCGTTTTGTAGTAATGTTCGCGGTCCGCTTTCTTTGTTCTGCTGGCATGTTCACGATCATCCATTTCCATGACAGCGGCATGTATTATGCGAACAACGATAGAGGCTATCAAGAATACCCCGAACAGCAACAAAAGGACAATTGTTGGGATGCAAACAATATAAACGAAAAGCAGTGCTGCGGTCCCCAGGACGTTTACAACGACGGCTGTTAGAAACATGAGCGTCGTTGTGATGATCGCAACCAGCACAAGGGACAATTTGTCGGAACTGTTCATGTTATCCTCCTCTGGTTTACAGGCCGGATTGAAGCTCTCTCCCAATGCGTACTACTGAACCCGACAATCACGTCAGACACGCTACAAATAGCCTCACTAACACTAGACATTCTAAAGAACAGTTCCACAAATTTTCGCTCTACTTACATATATAAGAGTGACGCCTCCTTTGACCACTCCTCAATTCTTTTGTAGGAGAGCGAGAGATTGGAGGCATGCTGGCTCTGCTCGCGTTTGTCTGCACTCTTCCAGTCCTGATGTTGTTTCAGGTCCAGACCTTTATCCGCGAAGGTTTTTTGCAGCAAAGTTAACTCTTGTACGAAGTACATGCGTTGTGCCAGATTGCGCAGCAAGGCGGTTTGCTGTTTGGCAGAAATGGTTACAACGAAGTCGGCCAACTTGATGAATAACCACGCTTGATAAACATGATCCAACGCGATTTCTGATGGGTCAACCATTCTTGACTTGACAACATGTTCTAATGATGTACGGTCGTACAACTCAAAACGGTCAAGGCGGCGGTCTTTTCGCATCAGATCGAGAAAGTAGTTGTGCGCAATTTTTATGGCGAGATGCTTCATATCATTAACTGGAGCAACTTCACCGTTTTCTGCCTGGTGGATATATCTGAGGAGTTTGAAAATCGTTTCCTGCACAATGTCTTCCACAATATCTTCCTGCTGGCCCAACCATGAAGGAATATGTGCAGTATAGATCCATTGCCTGATGGGGGAAGGCAAGAAGGCGTATAGTTCAGCCCAGATTTCTCTGTCAGCAACAATTTTGCTCTGCTCTTGCGTAGCAGCGTTGTTAAAGCCGGTGTTTCCTCTCATAGGTGGTACTCTCCATCAAATGAGCTTGTCACGCTATTAGTAGATGCTTTACGAAATCTGTTTGCTACAAAGCGATGTAAAAGATTTCACACTTTTTCTGCGTACAGGTATTCATTAAGTGGATCAGTACCTTAAAAGACCTGACCGTTACTACCTTTAACTCTATTCGTCATATAGATATAGTACATAATCAATGCTGAATTGTCAAGTTGCTTTGTGTCGAGATGTGTGAAAATAACGTGAAAGTTGTTATATATGTCAATAAAATTGTTGAAAATTCGTTCGATTGAATTTTATACTAAAAAACCTATGCTCTAAGTGGGAGTAACAACTTTAAATAAACTTGCTGAACCTGGTTCTTCCTTCTTTATGATATCTTTATGTTAGCTATCTTGACTATATGGAATATAAGACGTAAAATAGCAATAAAAATAAAATGTAGCAGCAGGTTTTTTGAGAGTACTTGTTTCTCTAACAAAATTCTGTGATAAAACCCAGGTATGTAAGCGTAATATAATTATGAAGAGCCATTAGCAAGAATCCAAAAACGTTCGTCTTCTTTGTTCAAGCGAGGCAGTGATGGAAGATCGCAACCAAAAACAACGAATTACTCAGCATCTACAAGGCGTGGAAGTCCAGCAACGTATCCTACGTGATATGCGGCGTGCGCGTGAAGAAGCATCAGTAACGATCAGTAATGCCGCTAGTCTCTTCGGTTTTACTGAAAATCAGCTCCGCGACTGGGAGAAAAATGGTCTGCTCAATCCCCTACGACGTGCGCAGGATGCGGAGCAAGATGGCAAGGGACCAAAGCGGAGACAGTATACTACCGCAGAATTGGATAAGCTTGCGATTATCCGTGAACTGATGAATGCCGGTTTCTCTCCAGGTACTATTCCTTCGTATGTAGATGAGATGTGGACCTCTGTGGCGAACCGAATTGAATTTCAGGAAGCCCGATCTATCCAGCAACCCACAAAGCATATACCGGTTGACCAGCGAATTCGCACGACAAATGAAGAGTTATTCTGGCGTTACTTTGCATCGCAGGCTCTTCGTCTCTCGCTTATGCTCATTTGTGAGGATATTCCCAATACAAAAGCTGGTCTGATACTGCCTCTAAATAATCAAACGAGTGGACCGGTGATAACATCTGTTGATGGTTTGTCTTCGCTTGGTGAATGTTTGGTTGGATGGATAAGCTTGAACCACTCGTCCTATGCCTTTCTTGATCATGCTCCATCATTCGAGCATAGCAGCGACTTTCGTGTTCATCGTCTGCAAGTCATGAATCGAAATATGCCTGACCTTGCTGATGTTCCTCAACAAAATATCTACATTGTGCTGCAAAGAGAAGCTAAATCGCTGACGCTTACAGCACCTGTAGTCAGAGTGATTCGATCACTACTGGCAATTCTCAACGAAAATATGAACGAGGTATATACCTCGCTCAGCTCTGGCATGCGCGACTGGCCGTATCAGGCAACCGATTTTAGGGGTAGTGTGGACCCTTCCGACGATATTTTGAATGCTTTCGCTGATACAGTGGTTGCTATCGGCAAAGGTCACTGGAGCTTTAGCGGCATTTTGTTGCCGCAAGATGCGTCTCTTCCTATGCCACAACATAGCCTTGTTGTACGTGCGCAGAGCAAAGATGCACCCTATATTCTGGCGATAACCTTGGTATCTGCTATAACACGTGGTCTCAGTTTTCGCGCCTATCAAAGTGGACAGGTTCTCTATCGCTCTGAGGTTTCAAACAAGGATTTCTTGATCGCCTACCAGGAGCGTGAAGAAGCGACACGTTCAGCTATTGCTTTCCCGTTGAGCGGCAGGGATGGATTATCTATGGGTGTATTATACATTGCTTCCGCGGAGGCCAATGCTTTCGACGAGCATGATGAGCAGCTGTTACGCCTGGTCGGAAGAATGTTAGAAGAACTTCTCATGACATATCGCTCGCGCCAATTATCTGCTGGGCGGCTCACAGATATTATTACCACGCCAGAAGTGGTTGACATTTCTTTCAAAGAGTTCGCTTCTGAAAGCGATTTTGTGAATGACCTGGAGAGGCTATTAAAAACCATCCATGAGCAAGGCGTAACCCCGGAATTGGTTGGAAAAGAATTATCCATTATAGCTGTTGATATTGATAACCTCGCGGGGATTGCCGCTAAATATGGCGATGTTGTGGCGAGAAATTTGAGCATGGCCGTAGGAGAAAGAATACAGGGTAATCCAAGTGTTTTACCTGGTCGCCAACTATACCATAGTAATGCTGATCGTTATTGTTTTTTACGCAAGGATATTCAAATCGAAGAGGCTCGCAATCATGCTTTGGCTCTAAAGGCTCGCTTAAAAGAAGAATATCGTATTGATGTTCGCCGTATTTTTACACGACGCGCAGTGCTACCCTCAGCATTGTTAAGATTATCAGATGTTACTGTGCGCCTTAGTGTTCACTCTTACACCTATGAAAAGCTCAACGAACTTCTAGAACGATATGATTCTAAATTTGCTGTTTCGTCTCTTAGCGGTGTGCTTTTAGTCAATATTGACAAGGCACTTGATATGGCCCAGGATTTAGGTGGTAATGTAGTTATTAGTTGGGATCGTGAGAAATGGGGGTATGTTAAATTGCCTTCGACTTAAAAGACTTAGGATATTTGACCTATTGTAATTTAGATATGTTAAAATATCAAGTTTCTAAAGTTAAACCGATATAAGTTAAAAAAATATTGCTGGGGTTGGGAGGTTTCATCTTCTTTATGGCAATCAAAATATTTTTGCTTGGTCGTCCAGGAAGTGGTAAGTCAAGCGCAGCCCGCCGAATTGAGAAGCTAGTACGTAAACGAAATTGCAGTGTCGTACGCATTAACGATTACAATATTTTACAAGAGATGTCAGTAATTGACGACTCTAAATTTCGTAAAGTAGCTTACGGAGGATTTGATGTCCTTGATTTTTCCGTACTTGATGTCGCTCTGAAAGAAGAAGAACGAGTAGCCAAGAACAGAGCTACTTTCACGAACATCATTGTTATTGAGTTTGCTCGTAGCGATTACTACGAAGCTCTAAAAAAATTTAGCAGAGCGTTTTTGCAAGATGCCTATTTTGTCTTCTTTAATACTGATGTGGAAACGTGTATTCAACGTATACGCTGTCGAGCTAAGAATCAAGTTACTTCGGATGATTATTTTGTCTCTGAAAGAATCGTTCGTGGCTATTATGCAGAGCAGGAATTTTCTCCTGCTATTGCCAACATTCTCGGTATTGACGAAGATAAGATTGTAATTTTTAATAATAACGTTTCACGGGATAAATTTGATATTGGCGTCAGCAGGTTCGTGAATTATACTTTTGAACAGCATCCTTACCTGACCTATGAAAATAAAGTGAGCAAAGCCATCGTGAAAGTTATTCAAGGCGTACGTTCTCACGAGAAAAAAACCATCCTTGCTAGAGCTATGAGCATTGTGACTCATATCCCTCAGTTTGAGACAAGGTTTTTATGAATATCAAGATCGCTTTCTGTTTAATACCCAAGTAAGAAGAACACAACAATACCAATGGAATAGGTCAATCCTAAGACGAATAGAAAGCGAGAAGTTGATCTCGCTTGCTTATTTTTAGGGCGTTTTAAAAGCCAGCTTTGAAGATCAAGATTTGTTTGATTTGATTTTTCCATGTTAATGAGATAGGTACGTAATGCTTTAGCATTCTGAAAAAAGTGCAAATACATAATATAAGCGAACCAATAAATGAACATGCCAAAGATGCGGATACCTAATACTTCAGGTAAAATAGGTCTTGCCTGGAAAGAGTATGCGGTAATAGCAAAACTGACGCTCATAAAAAAGGTGGTGATGGTCCAGCGCGTTTTTGTAAAATCCTGCTCAGCTAGCCAGATTTTCATGTAAATTTCATTTCCCTCTTTAATTTGGGATTGGATTTGATCGCTATTCATCGGGATGCTCTTTTGTTATTCAGGAACAACAATCTCTATAAACATAAAGACGAAAAGTGATTACAAAATTAAAAATACTAAGTGTTATGAATGCTTGAGAGATATGCTACACTACTCACAACACCATCATTTACTACGGAAGGACACTACCCAATCATGACATCAGACCCAAACACCCCTACACATCTCACCCATCTCGACGAGAGCGGCAATATTCATATGGTGGATGTCTCCGATAGACCGGTCACGGTACGAGAGGCGATTGCCAGGGGGCGCGTTCGCCTGTTACCACAGACGGTCCATCTGATTGAGACGAACGCGGTCTCGAAGGGGAGCGTGTTGGAGGTGGCGAAGATCGCGGGCATTATGGCGGCCAAACAGACGCCGCAACTTATCCCGCTGTGCCATCCACTGCCGATGACACATATTGATATTCAGTTTAGTGTGGATAGCGCGGAAGGGCTGATTGCTATCGAGGCTCGCACGCGCACCAATTATAAGACGGGCGTGGATGTGGAGGCGCTGACGGCTGTCACGGTCGCGGCACTGACCATCTATGATATGTGCAAGGGCGTGGATACGACGATTACGCTTGAGCAGGCGTATGTGGCGGAGAAGAGCGGCGGCAAAAGCGGCACAGTGACTTTCCAGCCTGACTAATCGGCGATGCGTACTTCAAGTAGAGAGAACATTACTTCTAATAGTTTACGCTCCTCCGGGTTTTGCAGACGTAGCTCTGTTTGACCGAGGGGCATTTGAAGCATCCCTTTTTCATTGACAAGCGTTGTCGCGATAATAGCGTGAGGATTGCCACCCACCCAACGTACAGGCTCAATCAGTGAGCCAAGCGGCACAGAGATGGCGAGACGGTGGCCGCGCAATGATGTGTTTAAACTACGCAGCTGCAGTTCCAATGTGTCTTCGTGCTGTATAATATCGCCTTCATACGCTTTGGCTTGCAGGTAAATTGTCGCCTGGTCCGTAGATTGCGGCGTAATTTTACCAAGTCGCAGTACATGCCCCTGGCGAGTACCGCCGGCTCCCGCCGGCACAGATGTAAATGCTAGCGCAGGTGGCTGCTGTGCATCAGGGATGCTTTCTCCGCTATAGAGCGATGCGACACGTACCAGATCGTGTCGCGCACGACTCCGTATGCTTTGCTGTGTCAGATGTGCGCTTATTCTCATTGCCATTTGCAATAGCGAACGAGCCTCGGCATCGTTATCGGTATGCTCACGATGAGCCTCGGCATCGTTATCGGTATGCTCACGATGAGCCTGACGCAGGAGTGTTTCCGCCTGGCTAATTAACGCACGACTGAAATGGGCAAGCAAGCGCGGTGGCATGGCCGATAAAGGACGTACCATCTCACTTACAATTGGAAGCTCCTCGTGAACTTGTACCGCTTCCTTCATTGCAGCATATAGTTCAACATATGCCTCTCGACAAACCGCACAACCTGCCAGATGATAGAGTAAAGGGGCGTAATCGGTCAGTGCATTAGGATCATTCTGCAAAAGAGCCATAATAAAATCGGGGAGTTTTTGATAAAATGTAGGATGATATTGCATTACAATTGGTAGTTCAAATGAATTTAAAACCTCTTTTTCGCCAGAAGTACTGGTGTCTTCTATAGGATAGAAAAGTATTTGTTGCAACCATTGTGCGAGGTTACGTAAGCTATCCTCGGAATGAGATGCAGATGTATTTTCTGTATAATCCATATGTTCGTCCATTATATCCTCTAAGTTGGTTGAAACTAGTCTTCTCTAAAGTAACGTTGCAGGTGCTTCATCTGGCTGGAGGAGACCATAAAATGCTCTTCACCATGCCAATCCAGGACATTTTCTTCTGTGAGGTGGTGCAAACCATCCTTCACAGCGCTTTCTGTTAACCGGCCATCTACCAACGTTTGAAAATTCACTGAAAAGTCTTTTGTTCCGGGAATTAGTACCCCACACTGTATCAAACGCAGTGCAACATGGACTATCAAATTGGAGCTGCTCTCTTGCAGGCACAAACGCAGTCTGCGATGGGCATGGTCCTTATGCTGGCTGATGTGGGTGATTGCAGTTTCCTCTGGGGAGTAATGTATTTGCTCAAAAAGAATATGCGCAGCCTCGTCACCCCCAATATCCTTGATCTCCTGGAGGATAGCTTCAAGCTGGTGAGGAGCGGTTTCAAGCTGGTGAATGCAGTGGATCAAAACTGCCCGCAGTTCTTGTTGTGAAACGATCGCCAGCGTTGCTTTTTCGGGCGTGTCAAATGGCGGATGGCCCCAGATTGACTCCTCCGTGGCATTGAGCGGGTTATCATCAACGTCAGAGCCATCTGAAGACTCCAGTTCAGAAAAGGACGCTACGTGCATATGGTGCTTACGCAAACGGTCTATCGCTTTGTTGGCGGCCATGCGTTTAAGAAATGTGTAAAACTGGGCATTGCTCATGTGGTCTAAAGCAGTGAGCGGCTTTGTATCCTGAGCGCCGAGCAGACCAAGTTTGACAAGCTGTTCAATGACGTGTCCGATAACATAGTCAACCTCATAGGTATCATTTTTGAGTACTCCTAAATTGGCTTTCGCCTGGCGGCTGAGGTATGCACACAAGTCTGGATAGATTTGCTCGGCATGATACCTGAGATCGCCTGCCGAAAAAGACATCCGAAAATCCTCCCACACGCCCGCGACATTGCGCTGCAAGACAAGGGCAATACTATGTACTTGCCTTGCTCAAGCGCATAACGAGAGCTTTGTTTTATTCTGAAATAGAATGACAGTTAAGGATACCCACAGCGGGTAGTTAAATTGTACTAGAGAAGGGGACAGAACGCAATGGATAATGAGGATTGAAAAAAGGCCCGGCGATTAGCTCTCCTTGCTCGCAAACAAGGGTAAGTCCCGCCGGGAAACCTTCGTAGAAACAGTTCAGGCGCGTCTACTCGATATCGCCGCGCTTGCCCTGCCTCTGATGCTCGTATGCTTTTTTAATGGCATTCAAGCTGCGCTGTACCTCGGCTCGCTCCTCCAGGAGATTGGCGAAACGGAAGTAAGCAGCCGCTGCAATCTCGTGCGAATGAGCCGCATCCAGCAATTCCAGGGCCTGCGTGAAGAGATCATCGGCAGCCACGTAATCGCCAGTCTGATGACGCAGTTGCGCAAGTGCCATCAGCGCCTGCCCCTGGGCCTGTGGGTCGCCACTGGTGCGAGCATACGTCAACGCCTCTTGCGCTTCTTGCTCTGCTTCCTGCACATCTCCACGTTTGAGCAAAAGTTCAGCCAGGGAGGTATGGCAGGTGGAAGAAGCAACAGGGTCATTGAGTTCGCGTTCAATGGCAATGGCTCTGCGGTATTCTTGCTCAGCCGAGTCCAGCTCATTTTGTCGCTCCAGCGTCTTGCCGAGACGTTGATGGGTGAGACCAACGAGCCTCTGCTCATCGCGCATCTCGAAGAGTGCGAGGCTGCGCATGGCATAGTCTCGAGCAATCGTCAGCTTGCCGGCATTTTTGTACTGCTGGCTGATCTCCATATACTTCTGGGCGAAGCTCAGACTATCACGTTCCATGTCCTCAAAAAGGGCGAGCGCACGATGATAGTATGCGACGGCTTGCTCCAGGTTGCCCAGGCGGAAGTAGTCGCTTGCCAGATTGCTATACACCTCTAAAGAAAAGACCGGATCATTGATCGCTCTATTCTCGATTGCATTATTACAGCGTAAGTGGTTTTCCATCGCGAGCGTGTAATTATACAAGTAAAAATAGGCTTTTCCGAGTAGATTGCGGGCGCGTTCTGTACTCTCAATGTCGTTGATGGCCTCACCCTGGCTGACCGCCTGGCGCAGGTCAACCACCGCCTCCTGATATTCGTTTAACCCTAAATGCACTTCACCCCGCAGAAGATAGAGTTTATAGACTTGATCAGTCGTAATGCGCTCTGGTTGAATGGGTGCTGCGAGTTGTTCGGCTTGTCGGTAGGCACCTTGTTGGACAAGGACGTTGGCTTGCAGCAAATCCACATCAATTTTCTGGTCGGGACCTGCATCGGCAGGAGAGTAGCCCACTGCACGTGCTTCTGCCGCACCAGCCGGTGAACCTTCCAGCAAGAAGGTCAGGGGTACGTCCAGGCGGCGAGCAAGAATGGAGAGGGCTTTGAGTGAGGGGCGAATTTTTCCGCGCTCAATCGCGGAGATGTAGCTAATAGAAAATTCGGGGGAAGCGAGTTGCGCTTGCGTCATACCAAGTTTGGTACGAACTTCTCTTATATTCGTTCCAACTCTGGCCGCAACCGCCTTGCCTACATTGGCAGCTTCGACGGATGGCATAGAAATGTTTCCTTTCGGCATGTTGTTAGTGTATTCTTTCCAGGTATGACCTCCTACGAGATACAACAAAAACTCCAGGGGGTTCTACTAAGGATATCGGATTGATCTTCTTTTTCCTGAATTAGAAGGTATAAAAAACATCTTCAAAATCCCTTTACTTTTAAAAAGTTCTTCATTTATTTGCTTGATATATCTTCATTCAAAAATTAGAAGGCGCTCCTCTTCGAGAGTATACATTATAAAAGTCACTGTGTCAAGTACATATTATCCAATAGACACCTTGATAATGAATGGGACTTGATATAGTATTAGAACTGGTTGAACATCTTTAAAAGATAAAAACTCACCTCTGCCATTCTATACATATCAATTATATTGCTCCATGAATTATAATCATTTTTAAGTACATGTATAGAGGTTTTGCATTTAATATGACACCAGGAGACAGCCTCTAAAAGGCTGTCTCCTGGTTTTTGTCGGATTTTCGGGGAGCATCTAGCCAAATGGCAATTCTTGCACTATAATGCATTATGCATCTGTTATAAGTGTGGCTGTCCTTTTATCGGCAGCCAGTATTTTTCTGCTCGTCCTGTGAGGGAAGGGAACACCATGGACACCATTCCTGCGTTATTTGCCAGTGCTGTTGAACGGTTTGGCAATCAGCCTGCTCTCATTGAACCAACTGAGGGGGCTGGTATCTCTACCCTGACGTATCGGATGGTACAGGAGCGAGTTCATGGCTTCGCCGGCTACTTGCAGTCTCAATCATTGCAAAAAGGTACATCTCTGATCATTTGGAGCGGAAGTCGTGCGGACTGGCTAATCGTTTATCTCGGTGCGCTGCTGGTTGGCGTTGTTGTCGTTCCTTTAGATATCAACAGCAAAGAAGATTTTCTGACTCGCATCGTGGAGACAACGGGTGCGCAATTGCTTGTTGCCACGCAAAAGCAATACGACACGTTAAAAGAGCCGCCAATTCCTCTGGTGAATATTGACGCGCTTCCACAGGCATCACTTGACGTAGCAGGATTGCCTGTAATAGGGCGTGACGATCTGGCGGAACTGGTGTTTACATCTGGTACGACAGGCACGCCTAAAGGAGTGATGCTCAGCCATTATAATATTGTCAGTAATGCAACTGCTGCTGTAAAAGTCGTAGATATTCGCGCAGGAGACCGGCTACTCTCAATTTTACCTTTAAGCCATATGTTTGAATTGACAATAGAAATAGCGATTATGCATATAGGAGCGACTGTCGTCTATGCTCGTTCGCTGGTACCCGACACCTTGCTACGGTTGATGAAATCGCAACGCATCAACGTTATGGTACTGGTACCACAGGCATTGCAACTCTTTATTAATGGCATTGAGCGCGTTGTACGGCAGCAGAAAAAAGAGCAGCAATTCGAGTTCCTGCGGCGCATTGCGGTTCGCATACCTTTTGGCTGGCGGCGAACCTTATTTCGCACGGTGCATACTCGTTTTGGTGGGCATTTCCGTTTCTTTGTGAGTGGCGGAGCCTATCTGCCGCCAAAATTGGCGATGCAGTGGGAGTTGATGGGCTTCCGTATATTGCAAGGATATGGTGCAACTGAATGCTCGCCCGTTATCTCGGTCACACCCATGCATGATCATAATTACGAGTCGGCAGGTAAATCTTTGCCAGGGGTTGAGGTACAAATCGCCGATGATAAAGAGATTCTCGTTCACGGTCCCAACGTGGCGTTGGGCTACTGGAAAAGCCCGGAGGAGACTGCTGCCGCTTTCCAGAATGGCTGGTATCATACAGGCGACCTCGGTTATCTTGATGAACATGGCAGCCTGTACCTCAAAGGGCGCAAGAAAAATCTGATTGTGCTTGCCAATGGTCTTAACGTCTACCCGGAGGATATTGAGAACGTGCTGCACACTAATCCACTGGTGAAAGATGTTGCTGTTTTTGGTTTGATGAAAAGCGATGAGGGGCCGCAGGTGCATGCTGTATTGCTGTTGGACGATCCCGCCAAGGTAAAAACGATTATTCAGCAGGCGAATAAGCAACTGGCCGCGCACCAACAAATTCGCGGCTTCACCATCTGGCCTGAAGCGGATTTTCCGCGCACCAATACATTAAAGGTGAAAAGGCCGGATGTGTTAGACGCATTGCAGCAGATGCACGCACATTCCTGACGTATTGAAAGGTAAGATATGCTCTATCTGGTGGCGACCCCGATTGGCAATCTGAACGATATTACGCTACGCGCTCTCGATATTTTACGCGAGGTTGATATAATCGCCAGCGAGGATACGCGCAAAACGGGCTTGTTGCTCAAACATTTTGATATCTCCAAACAGCAGATAGCCTTCCACGAGCATAACGAACAGCAGGCTGGAGCGCGTATAGAGGGGTTACTCAAGGCCGGTCAATCGGTGGCGGTGGTCACAAACGCTGGCACACCGGGCATCTCCGATCCTGGTTTCACGCTGGTACGGCGAGCTGTCAATGCCGGGGTTGAGGTCACGATGATTCCCGGCCCGGCAGCCTTTGTGATGGCACTGGTACTGTCAGGCTTGCCCGTCCATAGCTTCACCTTTCGCGGTTTCCCTCCCAGAAAGACGGTAGGACGCTGCAAATTTCTCGCGGTAGACAAAGACGCACCGCACACGCTTATTTTCTACGAAAGCCCCTATCGCATCGAAGCTCTGCTTACCGACGCACTGACCGTCTACGGAGATAGGGAAGCCGCGCTTGCCAATGATCTCACGAAGATGTTTGAGAAGGTTGAGCGCGGGACGCTCTCAGCTCTGCTGGCAATGGTCAAAGGGAAGACGCTCAAGGGGGAGTTTATTCTTGTGGTCGCGGGAATGGGGAAACATGCCGAGGTTGTTGCAGAGGAAGATGAAGATCAGGCTTTGTGAAGTAGTGCGGGTGTCCTGACTACTTGCGATGATGCATTTACTTCTGTATAATCCACGTAATCCACGCATATAGAATAAGAACGATACGATTTCTTCGCGATGGATTTTTAGGAAGAGGAGCATATATGCAACCATCTATTTCTAATAACGAGGAGCTAGAGCTTCTCCCAACACAAACTGAGACATCAAAAAACGTAGAGAAAGAGGGCATGCGCAAAGCCCCGCTCAACTGGTGGGGAACGCTGAAAGAAGTTTTGCCGATCTACATTGCCACACATATTACTTTTTTGGCGTTGACATACCTGGCTGTTCTGTTCCGCCTGCACAACTTTTCCGGGACGGCCTTACCTCTGAGTACGCTGGTACATTCCTGGTTTCGCTGGGATAGCGGACAATTTACGTCTATTGCGACAAAGGGGTACGATGCACTGTATCATATGGCATTCTTTCCGCTCTTCCCATTGTTGGAAAGAGGACTGGCTGTGCTGGTACAGGACCCCTTTGTGGCGGGACTGATTATTTCCAATCTAGCAACCCTGCCAATGTTTATGGTTCTCTATCGCTTAGTCGCGGAGGATTTTGACGCAGACCGCGCCTGGCGCAGCGTTCTCTATCTGGCGGTTTTTCCCACCGCCTTCTTTTTCGCCGCAGCATATAATGAGTCCTTATTCCTGTTTTTCTCCCTGCTAAGCTTTTACTATATGCGGAAAGGGCGGTGGTGGTTGGCAGCGTTGGCGGGCCTTTTCGCCAGCCTGACGCGCTCGATGGCTGTCTGCCTGCTTATTCCTTTCGCGTATGAGTATTTACGACAGCGAGATTTCCAGTGGCGCAAGATACGTTTCAATGTCTTGAGTTGTGTAGGAATTGTGGGCGGAATCATCATCTTCTCTATCTATGGTTATCTGGTTTTTCACGATCCGCTGGCCTTCTCACATGCTCAGGAAACATGGCAGCGACAGCTTACTGCGCCCTGGCAGGTGTTCCTGGAGGCTTACCACATTATCCGGCATCAACCCATCTTAACCTTCGAGTCTATCCACACGGCGATGGACTTGAGCGCGATGCTCTTGATCCTGGCTACACTGGTACTATCATTCGTCGGACCCTGGAAATTTGCCAGAGAGCATTGGAGTTATGCGTTCTATGCAGTTGCCATTTATCTCGTCGTTATTCTCGTTCCCGAAGGAGGAGGACTTCCGCTTTCCTCGATATCGCGCTTTATGCTTGAGATCGTTCCAGCTTTTATTGTGCTAGCGGCTATAGGGCAGAGACGCAACTTCAATATGTACTATCTTGCTATCAGCTTGCCGCTCTTAGCTTTTATGCTTTTACAGTGGTTGACAGGAGGATGGATTGTTTAGAGGATGGAGGAATGAGGGGATGAGAGGGGCTTGCGATTGCACATGTGCTCCTGTATAATCCAGCCATGCGGAACGAGAATGATACAATAGCAGCGATTGCGACACCGCCTGGTGTTGGCGGAATTGGCGTTATCCGTGTGAGTGGGCCGGATGCATTTTCCCTGGTCATGCCATTGTTCCGGCAGCCACACGGACGCAATGACCAGCTACAGTCGCATATGCTCACTTACGGGCATATTATAGACCCCATCACGGAAGAAGTGGTGGATGAGGTGCTGGTGGCCTGTATGAATGCGCCGCGCACGTATACCAGTGAGAACGTGGTGGAGATACAGGGGCATGGTGGCCCATTAGTACTACAGCGCATGTTGCGGTTAGTGCTGCGACAGGGCGCACGCATGGCAAATCCGGGAGAGTTTACTTTGCGGGCCTTCCTGAATGGGCGGCTCGACCTTGCACAGGCAGAAGCGGTGATGGATCTGATTGGGGCGCAGACGGAGGCCGGGCAACGGCTGGCGCTGCAACAATTGCGCGGACGCATCTCGACGCAAGTGGAGGAGGCTCGCACGGCGGTTCTGGGTGTGGTAGCACGTATCGAAGCCAGCATTGATTTCCCGGAGGAAGACGTGCCGGTACCGCAGCCGGAGCAATTGTACCCGCTTATCGCTATAGCACAGCAACAGGTAGATACCTTACTGGCAGGCGCCGCGCAAGGTAAACTCTATCGTCAGGGGTTGCGTACTGCCATTATTGGACGCCCCAACGTGGGCAAATCCAGCCTGTTAAACGCCCTGTTGCGCACGGACCGTGCTATCGTCACGCCAATCGCCGGTACGACTCGCGATACGGTGGAAGAGGTAGCAAATCTGCGGGGTATTCCACTGCATCTAATTGATACCGCAGGCATTACGCCATCTGCGGACCCAATAGAACAAATCGGCATCCAACGTAGCCGTGCTGCCGCCGAAAGCGCCGATATTGTGCTACTCGTTTTTGACGGTTCAGAGCCGTTGACGGCACAGGACTGGCAGGTCTCTCAGGAATTAGCGGCGATGGGCTTTGGCGTGGGTAATATTTCAGACGCTAATAGTGCGAATAGTACTAATAATTCCGGTCGGCGCCCGGTAATTGTTGTCGTCAACAAATCCGATTGTGCGCAATGCCTGGATGTCGCAGATGTCCAGCAGCTATGGCCCGAATCTCCTATTGTGAACACCTCGACACGTACTGGTGCGGGTTTGTCTCAATTAGAGGAAACCATCGCCGAACTGGTGCTGGCAGGGAAACAACTACATAGTGAAAGTGTGTTGGTAACAAGTACGCGCCACACGGAGGCATTGCGCCGTGCCGCAGAGCATCTACGCGCCGCAACCTCCACGCTTGACCGGCGTTTGCCGCTCGATTTCGTCTCTATTGACCTGCGTGCGGCGTATGATACACTGGGAGAAATTACCGGTGAAACGGCAAGCGACGACCTGCTGGAAAGAATCTTTCATGAATTTTGTATTGGCAAATAGGAAATCCTGACACTGCTATCTAAAAACGTATGCTTCCTGTAACCAGAACAGGAAATATTGCGTGTTTAATACAATATAGGTATCTGGTATGCAAACACCAAACATCGTAACGGGGTACTCGCGAGGGATACCTCTACTATATAAGATATAAATTGACGGTTCGTAGCAGAGATATTTGTGTATAGTAGGCGTATTTCTCGCGGGTATGCTGGGAATGTAGAAAAGGTTGATGTAAAAATGAATATGCACGAACAGAAAAAGTCACGGTCGGTCAATTATTATGGTGGGACTGGCGTCCCATCCTGGTTTCTCTTGCTGGCATTATTTCTTGTTGCTGGTATCCTGCTTTCATCGTGTGGATCACCGTCTTCGGCGGCAACGATAGCAAAGACGCCGACCCATACGCCGACGCCTGCGCCACCAACGCCCACGCCGACGCCTGCGCCACCAACGCCGGTACCTACACCGACATACCCTCCCGCTGTCGCGCCATCAGCGGTGCTGGGCATAGCGGGCGACCCAAAAATCAACTATGCTGGTATCCCCTGGGTGCGTCTGGGCTACCCCACGTGCGGGCAAGGTAATTTGAGAGGTAGCACGCTTAAAAATACTATTCAGGCTTATCACAAAGAAGGCGTGCGCGTCATGCTTTCCATTTGTCAGTGGACGAGCGGTCCCAATTTGTTTCAAACCGCACAATTAGTTGATGCAGCGCAAGGTGGGGCCGACGCGGTACAGTGTGGCAACGAGCAGATGAAGTCCGGGGCCTTTAACATGTACATTACTCCGGCGGCGTTCGCCCGTTTTTACGATAATTGTCAGCGCATTATGCACACGGTACGTCCAGGCATTCCAATCATCATTGGCTCGCTTGACCCACAAATAGCTGGTGGCGGCGCGAGCTACGACCAGGTTGCCTACCTGAACGAGATGCAGTATGCCATGAACACGCAGGTGCATCCCGGCGGAAACTGGAACTGGCGTGCGCAAATCGTTGGCCTGATTGATAGCTGGCACAATGGCTACCCCGGTGCATACGTCAATAACCTCTATGCCCTCTTTGTTTTCTGGGCACAGCAAATCGGGGTGAGCCTGAATGGCGGGGGTCTGGGCAAACATCTCTGGGTGATCGAGGGAACCGGTTGCTTTAAAGGTTGCGGCATTGATTCCTACAGCTCTTATCAAGTCGCGGTCTCACACATTCTCGCCTTAATAACTGATGTGCGTACCACGATGGGCGATGGGGTGCCATTTTTCTTCTTCAGTGGGACAGATTTCACAACCAGTAGCGGCTACTGGCCCATTGGTATCCTGGATGGTAATGGGCATCCGAAGCCGATACGGCAGGATTTAGGCATGGGCGCTCGCACGCTCACCATGTCTTGCGCGGTCGGTCCAAGAGTCGTACAAGACCAGGAACAATTGCTGATGAGACTATACATGGGTTGTACATTGCCTTCTAATTACGTCGGCATATTGGAAAGCTGATAGCTGGCGTACTTAGCAGCAGGAAAAGGGTTTATATAGAACGTGAAACCGCTCAATAACATATCCCGAACATTTGTAGTCGTGATGAGTATTGTACTCGTCGCGACTATCCTGATAGCGTTTGTCGTCTATCATATTATCGGCGGCGCGAATGTAGCACAGGCACTGGTAAATGCGACACCGACACCGACAACAGCGCCGATTACGGCAACGGGGGTCCCAACGACAAATGGCCCCACGGCCTTGCCGCCTGTACAGAACCCGGGTTCGATTCTTGGTATAGACGGCAAACCTACCATCAATTATCCCGGTATCTCCTGGATACGCCTGGGCTACCCTACCTGCGGCAATAGTAGCAACAGTGGGAAAAAGCTCCAGGCGAATATTGAGCAGTATCATGCGCAGGGTATTCGTGTCATGCTCACTTTCTGTCAATCCTCGACTGGCGCGGGTCTGTTTGATACGCAACAGTTGAACGACGCTGCCCAGGGAGGGGCCGATGCTGTCCAGTGCGGCAATGAGCAGATGAAACAAAATGCCGCGACGATGTATATTGCGCCCGCTGATTTCGCGAAGTTCTATGATTTGTGTGAAAGCGCGATGCATGCCGTCAATCCCAATATTCCCGTTATTCTTGGTTCGCTCGATCCCCAACTCGCTGGCACCAACTACCAGCAGATGCAAAGTCAGATAGACTACTTGAACCAGATGCAGCAAGCGATGAACACACAGGTACATCCCGGCGGCCACTGGGACTGGCATACGCAAATTATTGGCCTGATTGATAGCTGGCACAACGGTTATCCCAACGCCTATACCAACAATCTGTACGGGCTTTTTGCCTTCTGGGCGCAACAACTGCATGTCAATCTGAATAGCGGCACTCTTGGCAAGCACCTGTGGGTCATTGAAGGGACAGGCTGCTTCAAGGACTGTGGTATTGACGCTTCAAGCGCCTATCAGGTCGCGGTTTCGCACATCCTTACATTGATTACCGATGTACAGACCACGATGAAGTATCACGTACCATTTTTCTATTTTAGCGGCACTGATTTCAATCTCGACGGCGTTCTCTGGCCCATCGGCGTGCTGAATACGCAGAACCAGTCGAAGCCGTTGCGCCAGGACCTTGCGCCCGGCGCACGCAAACTGACGCTAACCTGCTCCAGTGGTCAAGTCACCGTGGCCGACCAGGAGACGCTTTTAGCCAAACTCTATAGCGGTTGCACGTTGCCCAGTAATTATGCCAGTATCCTGACAAGCTAAGCATGTTTCAGCGGGAATGTTAAATGGCGCGTCCGCCGGTTACCTCCAGCACATGACCGGAGACGTAGTTGGCGAGGGCTGATGCCAGGAAGAGCATGGGGCCTGCCGCCTCCTCTGGTGTGCCTGGGCGACCCAGTGGAATGAGCAGCGGAGCCATCTGGCGCATCTGGTCGGGGACGCCGAGGGCTATTTCTTCGCCTTCGCGCTGCACTTTCTCCGCGCTCTCTTTAGGGGCTGTCAGGCGCGTTTCGATGAAGCCGTAGCAGACGCAGTTGACCTGCACATTGTAACGCCCCCACTCTTTCGCCAGCGTTTTAGTCAGTCCGGTAATGCCCGCCTTCGCTGTCGAGTAGTTGGCCTGACCCGCGTTGCCGTAGACGCCGGAGACCGAAGAAACGTTGACGACTTTGCGTGGATTGGCGCGACCATTGGCCGTCTGTTCGCGCTTTGACGCTTCGCGAATGAAGGTTGAGGCCTCGCGCAGGATGCGGAAGGGCGCGGTTGTATGTACGTCCAACATGGCATACCACTGTTTATCGGTCATGTTCTGAATCACAGCGTCCCAGGTATACCCCGCGTTATTGACGATGATGTCCAGACCGTGGTAGGTATCGAGCGTTGCCGCGATCAACTGTTTTGGGAAGGCTGGATCGGTCACGTCACCCGCGACGACGATAGCTTTTCCGCCAGCGTCGCGAATCGCTCCCGCTGTTTCCTCTGCTGGATTGGGATCCAGGTCGCTGACGACCACCAACGCGCCTTCCGCTGCGAAGAGTTTTGCCGCGGCGGAGCCAATGCCCCGTCCCGAACCGGTGAGGATAGCAACTTTGCCATCAAGCATGCCCATGATCGTATCTTCCTCTCTTATTGCTCGCGATGTGGTAAAGCCGCCACAAATGTACCGGAGACTTTTACATCGCCGTTCTGGTCGGCGGCCTGAACTTTGCCCTCGATACGCGCCTCGCCATCGGCTTCGTATTTTTTTGTAATGGTGCCAGTGCAGGTGATTTCGTCGTCTATGTGCGTCATGCCCTTGAAGCGCACGCCGAATTTGCGCAGCGCCGTTGGTCCGACATAGTCGCTTAACAACTGGCCCACGAAGCCCATGATGAGCATGCCGTGGGCAATGATGCCGCCGGTACCAATCATCTCACCAACTTTAGGATCGGTGTGCAATGGGTTAAAATCACCGGAGGCACCGGCGTAGCGCACCAGTTGCAGGTGCGTGACAGGTGATTTGACCAGTTTTGGTATCTCATCACCCACCTGAACATCTTCGAAATAGCGTATTGTAGCGTTTTGAGCATTGGTTGTCATGGTTTTCTCCTCGCTGCTAGAGTTAGTTGCGCACGACGATAACGGTGTGGGTACTCAAGACATGCTGATTGCTTGCATTGGTATAGCGCACCTCGGTAGTGAGGATATCCATTGAGGAGCCACCTTTGCCCTCGCGTGTTTTGCCGTCAACGAGGGTCATGACGCCGGTGAGGGTCTCGCCGGGATAGATAGGTGCAAGGTATTCAAACTCCTCTTCGCCGTGCAGGATACGCATCACGTTAATGCCGAGGCTGAGCAGTTGTCCGCCCATTTTTGTGTTGCCCCAGAAGCCAAATAGTGTGGGTGCCGTGGGAGAGAGTGGCACATCGGGATAGTCTGCTGCCTGTGCCGCTTCCTTGCTCTGGTAAATAGGGTTATCATCGCCAATGGCAAGCGCCAGTTCGCGAATCTTGCCACGCTCAACCTCAATGGTGAACGGGGGAAAACTCTGACCAATCTTACTTTTGTCAAACATGCCGGACTCCTTGTTATGTTCACAGACTCGTTGTTGCTTAAAGATAGTATCTGGCGTGGGTGATGAGGTTGTCAAGAGTTTATGTTTGTAAATACGGAATGCTTGTATGGTTATTACGGATAAACTACAAAAACTATTGAAATTGTAATTTTGGTATGATAGTATTGGGATGATAATACGAAGACATTTCAATGCTGTCTTCGTTAAGATGGTGTAACGATATGCAGGAACCAGTATACACTTCAATCGAAGTTGCCCATATTACAGGGTTTTCTTTGCGCCAGTTGGATTATTGGGCGCGAAAAAAGATGATCACGCCTGGTTTTCAGCAGGCCCATGGCTCTGGTAGCCAGCGCCTCTATACTGTTGAAGACCTGGTACAGTTGAATATTGTGCGCCAACTCAAAAAACATAACTGGTCCACGCAAAAGATTCATAAAGCCATCGAGATATTAAAAGACATTATGAATGATGCCAATCCATTGAGAAATGCTATCCTTGTGCATGGGAAAGGGACTATTTTTGCACTGAGCAAAACGAGAGAGGGAGAGCGTATCCTGATTGACGCACTCAGTACAACGGGACAACAGGTAATGAGCTTTGTGCTTGAAACGCTACTGGAAGAAGTAATGAATACAACCCCTGCGTTGGGCATAGATACACCTGTAGAAGTGTATCAAACAGGAGGAAGGGAACCATGCCATTAGCAGAGGTGCTGGATGCACTCGATTACAGCCAATCTCCGTATTATTTGAAAACAGGGCATAAACGTGAACCAGCAGTAGCCTCGCTCTTTCGTGCTGCCTATGACGCCGGAGTAGATGGCATTTATGTCTTTCAATCGAGTAGTGAAAACAAAACCGCCTTCTCGGTGCGACCGGCAGTATATGTAGCAGAAGCACAAACGCCAGAAGATGCTCGGATAATTCACCGCAATTTGTGGAATCTCGGTCAAGCTCCTTTTCTTATTGTTGTACTGCCTAACCATATCAGAGTTTACACAGGGTTTGACTACTCACAAGAGAACGACGGGGTGGGTATAGTTGAGCCGCAAGTAGGGCTTGATAGAAACAGTATCCTTGAACAACTGGCGGACTTCTGCGCTGAGGCAATTAATAATGGGCAATTGTGGCGTCAACGCTCCAGACATCTGAAACTAGAGAGGCGAGTTGATCAACGTTTGCTCAGGAACTTGAGTACGATGGGAGAATTTCTGCGTGAACCGATGAAACTTTCCCCGGAAATTGCACACGCTTTAATCGGCAAGTATGTTTATATTCGTTACTTACGTGACCGAAATATTCTTTCTGACCAATGGTTTCAGCAGCACGATATAGAAATTGAATCTGTACTTGGTAGAAATGCTACAGTGAATGGTTTGCGCCATCTCTGTACCATTCTTGACAATCGCTTCAATGGCAGCATCTTTCCGCTTGATTTTGATGGCAATGAGGCTCCTAATGATGAACACGTTGAGTATGTAGCGTCTATCTTTAAAGGTGATGAACTGTTACCAGGAGGAGGAAGGCAGCTCAGTCTGAATTTCCAGGTCTATGATTTTGCCTTCATACCCATTGAGTTGCTTTCTTCTATTTACGAGCAATTTCTTCATGCTGAAGGTAAAGGGCAGAAGGTAGGAGCATACTATACGCCTCAATATCTGGCGGACTATTTGATCTCTGAAATGAGTTCCGTCAGGCCCTTGCAAGAGGGGATGAAGGTTCTTGATCCCGCGTGCGGCTCCGGTGTTTTCCTCGTACTTATCTATGAAAGACTCATTGAGATGAGGCTAGCCCAATCGCAAACAGGAGCAAGTACATTACCATTAGCAGAGTTGCTGAAACCGTTAGAACTTATTTATGGAATAGAGCGTAAACAAGATGCTTGCTATGTAACCGAGTTCAGCCTTATTTTAATGCTTTTGCATTATGCAGATGTATCGGAGTTTTTGCATGATGAACACTTTAAATTGCCATCACTGCATAATACCCACATTTTCCAGTGCAATTTCTTTGATGATTCTTCACTTGTCTGGACACAGAGCATAGTATTTGACTGGATTATTGGTAACCCCCCCTGGATTAAGGCTAATGATCCAGAAGAACCTCAACCTCTTGCTGCTGCATGGATAGACGCACATAGAAAACAGCAACCAGTTGATAACAAAAGTGTTGCGGAAGCGTTTAGCTGGCGTATTCTTACTCTTTTAGCCTCTCGAGGTTACGTTGGCCTTATCCTACCAGCCGCATTTCTGTATAATTTTGGAGCAAGAAAATATCGTCAATCTTTCTTTGAGCAATGCGAAGTACGAAGAATGACGAATTTTTCTAATCTTCGCGGTGAACTCTTTGAGGGAAGAGCCACAGCTCCAGCCGTTACAATAATCTATCATCAAGCTTTGGCAGAGCAAGAAAAGCTACCAATTGAACACTATGGCCCATTCGCTATCAATCAAATTACGAAAAGCAGTGGCAAGCTCTGGACGATCACAATCAACGAACAAGAGTACCAGACCGTTTCACCTTACGAGGCTGCACATGGCGATACAGCTACCTGGAAATTCGCCCTGTGGGGAACACACCGCGATAAGCGAGCTATTGCCCGTTTACGAAAGTTTTTTCCACAAACTCTTGGGCAACTTTGTAAAGAACAAAATGGCTGGCATCTTCATGAGGGTTCTCAACTACGCAGTGGCATGGTAGAACACAATGAAAAATTAGAATATCGCCCAGAACTTGCAGGTAAGAAACGTTTGGATACAACGGCGCTCAATAAATCTGGCTATCTCTTCTCGATTCCCGACGATGCTCTTGAAGATATTCCGCAAGAAGAGTGCTTTATACGTATACAGGGCGGTTCTAAGGGTTTACGTGTATCAGAGCCACCTCATATTATTATGAATGCAGGGTGGAAATATAGTATCTTTAGCGATACATATTTTGTCATCAAACCTCGGCAGATAGCCCTATCTGCTCCACAGGCTAATGTCGATCACTTGCGAGCATTATCTATCTTTCTCAGTTCTAGTCTTATTAGATACTATCTGTTTTTTCAAGTGCCTCAATGGGGTATTGAACGTGATGTGATTACACTCAATACTGTTAAAAGTATCCCTATTCCAGCATTTACCTTAGAACAGATAGAGCAACTTACAACACTTCAGAAAAAACTTGTTTCGATGGAGCTTGAGCAAGGTGCTAAATACGCACAAGCCTATCTGGATGAGCAGATAATCCGTATCTTGCAAGTGCCTGAAAGTATTATGACGCTTGTCACTGAATTCCTGCAACTGCGTTCAAAGGTGCAAAAGGCTCAACAATCTCCCGATCAGGAAGCATTACAAGCGTATGCACAACAGCTAGCTAATGATCTTGATGGCTTCCTGGACTCTGGCAAAACACATCATCGTGTGACTATGGAGCGATCACCGGACCTCATTTGCTGTACAGTGGAGTTTGTTAAGTCAGAGCAAGCTCTTGCACCTGTGGTCAAAGAGACCTCTTCCCAAAATGGACAGGTGTTCACCAGACTTCAAAAGGAGTTGAAAGCAGAGTTTAGTCAGTGGGTATATGTCCAAAGGGGGCTAAAAATGTTCGGGCCATCCAGTGTTTCTCTCTACAAAGCACCACAATTGATAAACTGGACACGCACGCAGGCCATGAATGATGCAGATGATATGATTGCCGAGATTCTTTCCGCTCCAAGACAGTACAAATGAACGATGTAAAGATAAAGCTACCAGAGAGTAAAAATATGGATTTGGACAAGGCATACGTTGATGAATATTGGTCTACCTATCGACAGCATATACATACCCTTTTGGCATGGGGATATGCAGATTCTCGTAGCAGAGTTCAGGCTAAACATGATGAGACAGATATTTCAGGTTTCATCGCAGAGGCTATTCAGGACAGACTTGACGCGATTGATAGCCCTCCCTGGTGTGATCAGATTGGGCTTAAAGATGACCACCCAATTCCTGGTGGAGGGCGAACGGGACGGAAACGGTGGCGACCAGATTTGATATTCGAGTCAGTGGAAAGAAGGCCCCGATCAAAGTATCATTTCGAGGCCAAACGATTGCGTAAGCAGCAAAGCATAAATGACTACCTGGGAATAGATGGTCTACATTGTTTTCTCAATGGCAAGTATGCTACTGAGAGTTACGAAGCCGGTATGCTCGGCTATATTGAGTGCGATGACATAAGCACCTGGGTAGAAAGATTGCAACTGGCAATTGACCTGGCTGGTCAAGACGAGAATGAGATTCTTTTATTGGCACCACAGCACAATATTCAGATTGTAGATGCATTCCCCCAGGAATGGCTGAGCAAACATAGCAGACATACCGGTAAAAATATTGCCATTCATCATCTACTCCTTGATTACTGCATTCCAACTGCTAAAACAGCGAGAAGAGTAGGCCCACAACGTAGGGCTGGTAGACAGCAGTGATGTGCTATACTTTTATACAAAGAGCAAGTAAAGGAAACTAAAGGACTGTAAAAATTATGGCATTACAGCATACCTCTTTGATGAACGTTGAAGAGTATCTCCAACTTGATCGTAGCAGCATCGAAAAACGCTATGAGTATATTGATGGATATGTCACGATGTTGTCTGGCGGCACGCTTGATCATGCGACAATTGGGGCGAATGTCATCAGTATTTTACGAGGGTTGCTGCGTGGAAGTTCTTGCCGTGTGTTTACCTCTGATGCCCGTGTACGCCTGTCTGATGAACGTTATGTGTATCCCGATGCCACCGTTAGTTGCGCAGAGGGGGATCGTGGACAAAGTGACATCGTACAGCAACCCCGCTTTATTGTTGAAGTTCTTTCCCCCAGTACTGAGGGTTATGATCGCGGACAGAAATTTGCTTATTATCGCGACTGTCCAACGATCCAGGAGTACCTGGTAATTGATGCACAACGTCCAATGGTAGAAATCTATCGCCGGGAGAAACATGGCTTCTGGTTATTGCGTGCCTTTCGCCTCGAAGAACATGTAGACCTCACCTCATTGGGAGTGCGTTTTCCCGTTGCCGCCGTTTACGAAGATGTTACGTTTCCACCTCCATACCCTATTTCTGGGCAATGAGGACAGGTTGGCGCGATACATCAGGGCCGCGGACGCGATCAATCGGTTCTCTTCACTTTGACATCTTTGCGTTTGAGGAAGTAGGCAGTAGCGAAGCCGAAGGCGACAATCATGCTTACCAGGACGAACCAGGATAGCAGGACGTGACCGGCATTATGCTGGAACGAGAAACCGTCTGAACCAATAATATTGGGACATGATGAAGATCCATCTGGTAAGTCGGGGCCACAGAGATTGATGGTTGACCCCATGCCAACCATTGCCCAACGTGCCGCGAACAGCCCACCAATGAATTGGGCCGGGCCACCATCAAGTTTGAAAAGAATGCCAGAGAAGATCACCTGTGGAATCAGAATAATCGGGATGAAGGTTGTGGCGCGGTCGCTATTGGGAGCCAGAGCGGAGACTGTGAGGCCCATCATTAAACCCGCTATGGCGGTCAAGCACATAGTGATGTAAATTGAGAGCGTTGGGGGCAGGAAACCATCAATACCCTGTTGAAATGGCGAAATCCAGTTGACCATGATAACCAGCACGGCGCATTGGAAGAGGCAAAGGATGCCCAGCACGACTACTTTTGAAAGCATATACGGCACAATGCCCAGGTTTACCGTGCGCTCGCGTTTATAAATTTCCACCTCTTTGACAATTTCACGTGCTGCATTGCTACTACCGAAGAGTACGGCTGCGAATGCCATGATAAAGAGTGTTTTCTCAGCATTCGGCCCTGGCGGAGTTTGAGTGCTGGAGAAGGTATCAGTTCCCAACAGGCTATTGATGATAAGTAGGAGAATAGCTCCGATGATAGGAGCCTGTAAGAGCAGTATGTAGAGCGTTCCTCTATCGTTGAGAATCAATTCGATATAGCGGCGAGAAAGCAAGGCGAACTGCTTGCCAGGATTGCCGCGTTTGAGGCGGGTATCACCTGCCGGTGCAGGCAAATTACTTGTGCGTGTATGAAGTGGTGCAAGTGGTGCTGCCACGTAACGTTGATATTCCTGTGATGCCTTGAAACGGGCCTCCGCTCGTTTCGGAATATCTGGATCGGTGTCGGTTGGCTCTAATGCACTATAGATGTCGGCGAAGTCGCTCTGCCCGAAGTAGGTCATGGCTTCGTCGGGCGGACCGAAATAGGCGAGTCGGCCATCCTGACAGAGGAAACACACGTAGTCACAGTTGCTAATGATGTTGTTGGTCGCGTGCGTCACCAGCACAATGGTATGTCCCTGGTCGGCGAGTTTGCGTAAAAGCAGCATCATCTTACGATCGAGGCCGGGATCAAGGCCGGAGGTTGGCTCATCAAGGAAGAAAACGCTCGGCTTTGCCAGCAGTTCGAGGGCAATGGAAACGCGCTTGCGTTGACCACCAGAAAGCTTGCTGATCAATAGCTTGCGACGATGCGTCATGTCTACATCTACCAGCACTTCGCTGATGCGCTGCTGTATTTGTGTCTCATTATAGTCTTCGGGCAGACGCAATTTGGCGGCGTAGTAGAGTGCTTTCTCAACAGTGAGATCGGTGTGAACGATATCCGCCTGCGGAACATAGCCAAGTTGCGTGCGGAAAGAGGCCAGAGAGTTGTAGTAGTTTTGTCCGTTGTAGAAGACTTGACCATTCGAAGCGGGGCGCAGACCATTGAGCGCATCCATTAAAGTAGATTTACCGGCGCCAGAACCACCGACGAGGGCAACAAATTTGCCCGGTGGAATGGAGATAGAGATATCGTTGATCAGGACTTTTTGATTGTTACCCACTTTCTTGAGGTTCACTGCATCAATGCGGATACTCTTACTCTCGTCGTGCTGGGTGAGTTGTGTGCCGGTGAAGATCAACTTGTAGGGGCCGATACGGATTTCATCGCCAACATTCAATCGCTGGTTGGTGATACGCTGCCCGTTGACATAGACATGGTTGGTGCTGCCCATGTCTACGATGCTGTACGTCCCCTGGTTCTGCATCAATCGTGCATGGTGCGCGGAGACCTGTGGATGCTGAAGCACCACCATATTATCGGACCCGCGCCCAATGGTGATTTGCGGCGCACCCAGTATAATAGGAGGAAGGTCCGGTACCTGCTCTCGTTTTTTGCCGCTACCATCGTTATAGGTCAGCGTGACCAGCGTGCCAAATTCATTGCCGATACGGAAGACATCGCCCTGCGTGAGCTGCTTGCGAAATTGCTCATCACCCCTGATATGTCTCCCTTCAAAGTACAGGCCATTCATCGTTTTTTGTCTGGCAGGGTGTGGGTGGACAATCACAAACTGATTGTTCTCACGTACAATCTGGAAGTGCTGTGAAGAAACAATTGGCTCGTTAATACAAATATCGCTGTTCGCCTGATCGTGTCCGATGGTGATGCTCGGTTTGTTCATTGGAAGCTGATGTATTTGTTTGCCGGGTCTTGTATTGGTGCTTATCTCAAGGGAGGGCATCGTCCCCATGGCCGTCATGCCGGGTTGTGAGGCGCGTTCTGTTTTGTTATTCTGCTGCTGTTGCCATGCACCCGATGGCTGTGGCGGGTGTGGAGCGTTTGGCGCTTGATACGGAGGCTGCATTCCCGGTGATGGAGGTACGGGCGAGAATGAGCGGGCTACAGCAGGGATACTGGCGCTCGATACTGGCCGGATGAAGACACGGAATGTCGTGTTTTGTCCAATACCTACAGTATCACCGTCGGTCAATACATGTTGCTGGCTCGAGAGAACTTTTTGCTGATTTACTGTCAGATTATTGTCGTTTTGCGAGACATTTTTGATGTACCAGTTGCCATTTAAATAGATAATCTGCGCGTGCGTGCGAGAAATAGTGGGGTCTGTGGGAATAATATCATTTTGCGATGGCTCGCGCCCAATGGTGTTCGTTGGCTTATTGAGCGGGATGGAGCGTCCTTGCTCTGGCCCGGTGAGAAACTGGATAGATACTGAACTGAGCATTTGCTGCATGGCACGCGCTCTCCATTTCCGTGTAATGTTCTATTATTGTTGCATAATAGATTGAACAGTAATGTGATTCTTTCATATGCAAGTATACTGTAATTTCACGGTTCTGACAATAGCAAAGTCCCGATGGAGCAAGGCTGTTGCAAGGTTGGGGAAGATGGCGACCACAAGGGTACTCGCAAGAAGATATCCTGGCCTCCTCAACACTTCAACATCGTACACTTGACACTCAGTCTAACAGGGCGTACTCTACAGAATATCCGTAGTACCTGTAGCACTGTTCTGTGTGCCTTGTTCTAACATAGCCAGGAGAAAGAATACTATGGGCATGTCGAAGAATGGTCTGTCGTACTGGCAGGCCGGAGCCATCGCTGAACCATTGCTGAATCTCACAATTGGCGACCTCTTAGACCGGCGTGCGGCTGAACTGCCTGAGCGAGAAGCGATAGTCTACTCAGGATACCCCGAATTTGGCGGCGCACTCGATTTTCGCTGGAGCTACGCGGAGTATCGCGAGCGAGCCGAGCAAGTGGCGCGTGGCTTGATGGCCGCGGGGTTGCAAAAGGGCGAGCATATTGCCATCTGGGCCGCTAATCTCCCTGAATGGCTGCTTCTTTATATGGCTGCCGCTAAAGCTGGTCTTGTGCTGGTGACCATCAATCCGGTTTTACGGGCGGAGGAAGTGGAATATATCCTGAAACAGGGTGATGTCGCCGCGTTGTTCTTCATGGCCCGCATTCGCGATCACGATTGTCTGGCGACTGTTCGCTCATTAACGACTCCTGGTGTACAACATGGAGTGGTGCAGGGCGACCGCCTGCCTGTTTTGCGCTACGTCGGTCTTGTTGGCGCACCTCCCGCCGGTCTGCTAGAACAACAAGGTTGGCGACCGGTACTCTTCTCAGAGATGGTCGCGGGCGGCGCTCAAGTGAGCATGGAGGCGTTGCAAGAACGGCAATCCTCGGTGGTGCTGTCTGACCCGGCCATGATGCAATATACCTCTGGCACAACGGGCTTCCCCAAAGGCGTCCTGTTGTCACATTATAATATCGTCAATAACGCGATGGCTTTTGCCCGGCAGTGGGGGATGCGAGAACACGATCGCGGCTTTACCGCTATGCCCTATTTCCATGTCGGCGGCTGTGTGCTGGCGGTTATTGGTGCGCTCTATGCCGGTTCAACGCTGCATCCATTGATTGCGTTTGACGCGCTCAAATCTTTGCAGGTAATCAGTAATGAGCGATGTACCACGATGGGGGCTGTGCCTACGATGCTGCTGGCAATGGTGCAACATCCAGATTTCGGCAAATATGATCTCTCTTCATTGCGCTCCGTCATCAGTGGTGGTTCTCCCGTTCCCGTTTACTTGATGGAGCAGGTGAAAGAGCGCATGGGAGCCGATGTTGCCATCGTTTTTGGTCAGACCGAGGGCAGCGGAGCGGTCACAGTGACCTTGCAGGATGATAGTTTTGAACTCAAGTCCGCTACGATTGGTGTACCGATACCTTATACCGCGGTGAAAATTATTCAACCTGCGACGGGCGAGGTGCTGCCTTGCGGCGAACGCGGCGAATTATGCTATCGGGGCTTCCTGGTCATGCAAGGTTATTACCACATGCCGGAGAAGACAGCCGAGACGATAGATACTGATGGCTGGCTGCATAGCGGCGATCTCGCGACAATGGATGCTCACGGCTATATCAATATCGTTGGACGCCTGAAAGAGATGGTTATTCGCGGCGGCGAAAATGTTTTCCCTCGCGAGGTAGAGGAATTCCTGATTCGCCATCCCAAAGTTGCCGATGTACAGGTTCTCGGTGTGCCGGATACGTTCTTTGGCGAAGAGCTATTAGCCGTCATCCTGCCGCAACAGGGTGAGCCGTTGACTGAGGAAGAATTGCGTGCGTTTTGCAAAGGTCAGATCAGTTCGCAGAAGATACCGCGCTACTTCCAGTTCGTTTCCGCCTATCCCATGACGGCCAGCGGCAAAGTGCAAAAGTTCGTCCTGCGCGAAAACGCTGTCAAGGAACTGGGCCTGGCACAGGCGGCACAGATTAAAACAGCATAAAGAATTGGATATTCGGTGTAATCTGGCAGAATATATTGTATCTCTATCGTCTTTCAATCGTCGTATACTAGAGAGACAACGATTTTGTGTCTATCGGCAATGCAATGGCGAGAGAGAGGCAAAGATGAATACACGAAAAACGAGTAAAGAGAACGCCCGATTCATAGTGGAAAGGGACAGACGCTCGCAAGGGACAATCCTGTTCACATCTAGAATTTGTGCGATTGATAGTACCGGACGGACGCCCACAAGGGGCAATACATCTCACTTAAGGATTTGCAACTCATCAATAAATGTGGCTATACACGCTCAAATTCTACCAAATGACGGGCTTTCATTGATGAGATTATCAGGCTTAAGTGAGATGTATTGCCCACAAGGGGTCCCGTACCACGCCACCCTTCTCCCGTCCCTACTATGTACGGGTACCAGCGGCATCGTGGTATGGTAGGGACGGGTGCGGTGCAGTTGTGGTGTGGGGCCTCTTGTGGGCGTCCGTCCTCCGATTGCTTGCGGGTATTCTGGCCCCTTGCGCATTGCTTACATGCGAAAATTCTGATGACCATAGCGCTGCTCACCTGTTTCCTCGTTATCCTGAGTGGGTGTTCGTTGGGGTCGGGTTCTGCGCATACCTACCTGGTACCCAGTTCTTCAGCGACGCCAACGGTATCATATCCAGTGAATGTGTCTCCCCAGCCGACGGAAGCGCCTTTGACCGATGAGCAGTTGGCGGCGCAAATCGTCAACCACATGACACTCGATCAAAAGTTGGGGCAGATGGTGATTAGCGAGTTTTATGGCTCGACCTTCGATGCCAACAGCAACGCCCTGGCACAGATGATCCAGAACTATGGCATTAGCGGCGTGTTGATCGAGAACGGTAACGGCAACGCACAGACGCAGACGCAACTGGTCACACTGATTCAAGCTATGCAGAAAGCAGCGCATATTCCTTTGCTCGTCACGACAGACTTCGAGGGTGGTCTCGTCAATGAACTACGCCGTATTGTGGGTGAGCGTCCCTCGGAGCAGCAAATCGGAGCAACGGGCGACCCACAACAGGCGTACAACGCGGGCCTCGCTGCCGCTAAAACGCTGACCTCGCTGGGCCTCAATGTTAATTTTATGCCCATTGTGGACGTCCTAACCAATCCCAACAATCCCGGTCTGCCCGGGCGCACCTTCGGCTCCGACCCGACGCTTGTGACCAACATGGGCCGCGCTTACCTCAAGGGCTTGACTGATGGCGGCGTTGTTGGCTGCCTCAAACACTTTCCTGGTCTCGGCAGCGCCACGATTGACCCACATTTCTCGTTGCCGTACATGAACCGCAGCCTTGCCACGCTCAACGCCGTTGACTTTGTTCCCTACCGCACGATGATTAACGAGGGCATCGTACCGATGGTGATGGTCACACATATTCTCAATCCACAGCTTGACCCGAAACTGCCAACGTCGCTCTCGCCCAATGTCGTCACCGGCCTGTTGCGCAAACAGCTCAACTTCAAAGGTGTCATTATCAGCGATACGCTCTGGATGGGTGGTATCAGCAATACCTATAGTTTGCCACAGGCGGCAGTACTGGCAATCAAAGCGGGTGAAGACCTCATTCTTGGCCCCCGTGGTCTCAGCGATACCGTCACCATGCTCGCGGGTATGAAGCAAGCTGTCACCAGTGGGCAAATCCCACAATCCACCATAGACGCCTCTGTCCAGCGCATTCTCACCATGAAGCTACACTACAAGATTATTCCACACGCGCTGGCCCTGCAACTTGCGCAACCTCCGCAGAGCAAAGTCGGCGGTACAACGGGACCACAGGCAAGTATTACGACACAAGGGACGACGAGTGTAGCAGGAGTAGCGGGTGTAGTGGGTGTAGTGGGTGTAGGGGACGTGAGGAGAATTTGACAGTACAGCCATCCCCCATGGGAATAGGAGCGTATGGGAAAGGGAGATGGCGACCACAAGGGACGATGAGTGTAGCAGGAGTAGCGGGTGTAGCGGGTGTCTTTCAACAGGAGGTTTTTTGCCACGCCCATCGCCGCCTGTCATGCTGAGTGCAGCGAAGAATCTCTTGTGGCACGCAGATTCTTCGCTGCACTCAGCATGACAGGGCGGGGAACCAGGCGTAGCAAAAAACCCCCTGTTGAAAGGTAGTGGGTGTAGGGGACGTGAGGAGAATTTGACAGTACAGCCATCCCCCATGATACGATGCCCGTTCTGCCCGTATCATTGTAGTGGCGTACCCTTGTGGTCGCCATCTCCCAGGGTAATAACCATGCTCAACGTATGTTCTCCCGTCCCTACTATGCCACGATGCCCGTTCTGCCCTTCGGCCCAGCGGAAACAATCTATTGTGTGGTCATTCACCATCCCAACAGCTTGCATAAACGCATAGCAAATAGTGGAACCGACAAAAGCAAAGCCCAGGCGCTTTAACTCTTTACTCATCGCGTCTGATACCTCCGTTTTCGCTGGAAGCATCTGCCCCGTTTGCCGGGCATTCTGGATGGGCTTATTATTCACAAATTGCCAGATGAATGCATCAAAGCTGCCATATTGCTCCTGAAGCTGGAGGAATACACGTGCATTCTGGATAGCAGCCTGAATTTTCAGTCTGTTGCGTACAATGCCGGGATTTGCCAGCAACTCCTGATATTTGTCCTCGTCATAATCAGCAATTTTCCTGGCATCGAATTCATCAAAGGCTTGCGCATAGCCCGCTCGCTTCTTGAGAATAGTAGACCAACTCAAACCAGCTTGCGCACCCTCAAGAATAAGAAATTCAAAAAGTTTGCGGTCGTTGTGGAGCGGTACACCCCATTCACTATCGTGGTAGGCCATTTCCAACTCCCCACTGTTCGCCCAACCGCAGCGCTGTATTGTCATCGTTGCTCCTTTTTATTTATTTAGTGAGTAACACAGGTTTTCGCACCATTGCCCAGATGTGCAAATTACTCTTCGGCACTGTCCCTTCTCTGACAACCGTAAAGCCGTGCTTTTGATAGAACATGATATTCAATTCATTCGATGTTTCCAGATAGCAGGGCAATCTATTGGCATCGGCACGCTTGAATACAGGTTGCATCAGCATACCGCCTGTTCCCTGTTTTTGGTACAGTGGATCAACACCCAGCGCCCACAAATACCAGTGGTCACCTGTGACAGATCGTTGATGAAGAGTATCGGTGCATGTCTCCATCGCCATATAGCGGCGGAAGCCCGCCCACCCCAAATCTATTCCCAGGCGTGTATCATGTATCCCAATACGTATGAGCCGGCGTAAAAGAGGGGTGGTATGCCCAGGTGTGAGCCAGCAAGCGGCACCTTCGCAGTCCGTGGTTGTATAGACCTCTCCATAGCGTTGACTGTAGCGCAGCAGAATATTGAAAAATGACGGGAGCAAACGCAACCCTCTTGCTTCATCAGGAAGAAGGTATGCCCATGCAGGATCATCTCGGAAGGCTTTGCTCATCGCTTCGGATAACTGTCGGGAAGGAGGGGTCTCAAGGCGTATAGGTTCAAAAGCATGCGCCATGCTTATCTCCTGTCTCCTGATATTTTAAATATCACACACAATGCCTGCGAAAAATACCGGTGCATGCTAAATCTTTTCATCACTAAAAGATTTCTTCCGGGTCATGTTTCTTGAGTACGTTAGCGAACTCAATAACGGGACCTTCTGGTGTAGGTATCTGCCAGAAATGCATGCGCCAACCCACCCCTTCTTTGATAAGTGTTAGCCGCCAGGCTTTTGCGTTATCGCTCTCGCGTGTACGCTGCTTGCTATCTGCGGTTTTACTTACCCTGAGCTGACGAAGATTGTAGACTTTTATATCTTTTGCTTTACCAGCAATCACCGCTGAGGCTGCCCGGACTATGCGCATTAGTATCACCTCATCGAAGTGCAACTCATTATTTTCTATCGTGGTAAAGAAGGACGCTGAAAAGCTGTATACAAGTGAATTTTGGACAGAACTTTGCCAGTCATGAGCATACCAGTGATCAATAGCATAACGAATACTATCCTCACCTTTATCCCAAAGATTGATAACATCTATTGCTGTTGGCGGGGGCAAATCATCAGGCGTATAGAGCAAAGGCAATGTCTGGGTAAATATATTATCTGCATCCCATACAAAATCGGGTATAGATGCAGATACTTTTGCGGAAATCTCAATTTCTTTCTTTTTGTGGGCTAATGCCAGTGTCGCGATATGTAATGCACAGGCAAGAACGTTTCCCATCTGCTTACAACCGCCAACTGTTGCCAGCAACATGTGCATTTCATCATATAAGTGTTCAGGCCAACGATTAGTGAACTCCGCAGGCTGTATGGAAATTGAACCTGTTTCTAGCTCCAACAAGTACCCTAAATTTTCTAGATTGAGCGTGAGATCGGATTCGCTATTAAAAAATTGTCCTGTCCAGGATAGAATTAAGCTTATGTTCACGTCTATCTTGTATTTTCTTTGCCATGCTTGTAACACTTTAGAATCAGATTCCGACAACAGGGGAGTGGAGGAGTTGGAATAGTACCATGCATGAGGTGAACTAAGAGCTTCCTTTAGCCAGAGCAGCAACATATACAGATATTTATCTACCACATCCTTTTCCGCATCAGCATGTGGCATGGCAATAATGACCGGGTCTACAAAAATATCAACCATTCTTCTTCAATCTGGCCCTTCGTCTGATACTCGCTGCGTTAATTCTATTTTCCTGGTGCATCGTCTCATCAAAGAACCCATCGGGCCAATTTAAGATATTGCCATTCGGGGAAATTTCAATGGGTTCAAACTTCGCGGCACCTTTTTCATCCTGATCCACAAAGTAGATGATGCAATCGCTGTTTTCCTGTCCTCCTGCCTCGACAATATGATAGCGAAGCTGGCTCACAATATTCTCGCTATGGGTTTCAATGAGGCATTGTTTGTGGCACTTGGATATGCCGACGAAGAAATCACCTAAGCGGGCTTGAACCTGGGGGTGTAAATGGAGTTCTGGCTGCTCCATAATCAATAAAGAATCTTTGGGAGATAACAGGCCCATTACTAAAATGGGTAAAATTTGACTTAAACCAACCCCGACTTCTGGCAACGTATGCGCTTTTTGGCCGTCTATGAGAACGACTTTCCACATAACTCCTGCGAGACCTGCTACCTCGGTAGTTACTTGATGAGCAACGCCTAAATATCGTACCCATGCATCTAACGCATCCTTTAAAGTTCCCTGTTCTACTTGTTTAGAGACAGGATTGTACCAATCAATTGCTGCGTTTTGATTGGCATGATAGACAGAAGCGGCAAATTCTCCTTCAGTACCAATATCATCTATATTACCTTTTGTCGAAAAGCCTTGTGCGGTTATGTTTGGTTTGGCTCTTAACGGTCCGAGATAACGAATTTGGCTGGTAAAAAATTCTGTCATTATCTCTACATTTCGAGAGAGTGATGCATCGGTCTCAATAATATCAACTTCTTGATCATCATCTTCATCAGGTATCGTGAGTATCATAGTTGGCAGAAAATGAAACAAAGCCGATAAAAAGGCTCCTGAATATGAAGAAAACTCTGATTTGTAGATTATTTTTCCAAGATGTGAAGTCTTTTGTCGTAATCGTTTTAAAGGTGATTTTTCCACAAAATGGTTGATTTCATTTTCCGATGCTTTTTTAATGCTAAATTCTAACTTCTCCCAAAAATCGTTATAATTTGCTATATCAGCTAAGGTTAAACCTTTAATAGGTTCTTTATCTGGAAGCAGGAATATTGCCGATATTTCTTCTGCCAATACTTCTGAAGCCTCAATTGCAGAACTGCTATTATTATTGCCTCCTACACTACGGAACTTAATAGAAATAGCTTGGACAAACCTTTCTTGATTCGCTTTTTCGATACCCTCTAACTGAAACTTAATTTTCATACTATCTGATTGAGTGTAATCAGAAAGAATATCTTCAAAAGTTCTCAGTTCCGCCAAATCGCCGTTAGTTAACAATGCAAGGTCACGATTTTGATTGCTCAACGTTTGCGCAATCATCAAGATGGATTGCAACAGGCTGCTTTTGCCGGAACTGTTTTTACCAGCCAGGATGGTGATTGGGGCCAGTTTTAAGTCGCCGGAGTTGACGATGGCTTTGAAGTTTTCGATAGACCAGCTTTTGAGCATAGTTGCCTGTGTCCTTTGCTTTGTTGTGCGGTTTTTGTTTTCTTTACGTGCTGATTGTACCTTACTTTGTTGAGTTTGGGAATAGACTTGACTGTTTTTCACAGCGTATAGTTGCTCGCTCAGTACTCTGACTTCCGGGGTATCCTTCACGGCTCTAGTTTATTTTTCGCCTCAATCAGCGCATCACGCAGGATATCCAATCTTTTCTCTTTTCCTACTGGCAGTACCCGCAGACGATTATAGCTTTTCTCAATCCACCCTATATGACGCCTGGACTGATATTCAGCAGCGAGCTGAAGACCTTTCAACGAGAATTCTATCCCCTGGTTTAAATTTTCGAGCTGCAAGTATGCTTGCGCTTTGTTGATAATATAGGCCCCTTGATCGCGTAACGGGCGAAAAGTCCGCAGTCGGTCCGTCTGTTGATAAATCTCAATTGCCTTCTCTGGTTTCCATAATTCTGTGTAACCAGATGCTTGCTCCTGGAGAACTTCATCAAGACTAAAATCATTAGCTAAACCAGTAATACTATCCTTCATGTGTTCGGCGATCTCCAACGCAAGGTTAATGGCGCGAAGAAACTCCAGTTCATTCCCGGAATCGTAGTATAAGCGTGCCATGAGACTATATCTCACCCCTTGAACACCCGCGGATGCGACATCAGCATAGGGTTTTGTTGCATTAAAACACCTGGTTGCATGCTCAAAGCGCCCACGCTTCCTCAAGAGACTTCCTTGAAGAGTCATACCCAATGTGATGATATCTGGATCATGCAGTTCTTCTCCAAGATTGATCATCTCAGAGAAATGTCCTGCTGCTGCTGCTAAGTCAAGGCGGTCAAATGCCATTTTTCCTATCATCTGATGAGCATATGCAAGGAGTTGCTGTGCAGGATTCATCAATTCGCCGTGATAAGAGATGAGTGCTTGATCGAGTTGATAGATCAGATTGCGTAAGCTTTCCTCGATCGCCGGATACTGATCTGCTACCCAGGTCAAATAGGAGAGACGTACCATGTCACGACCAGGAGCAAGAAGCATTTGAAGGATGGCGCTATCTGCTTGCTGCGGTTTGTTAATCTCTATTTTCCTCTTTGGTATGCCGCGTCCGATCTCTTCTAACTTCTCCTGGGGAATGTCCAGAATATCGGCCAGACGCATTACTTGCGTTATACTATCCAACTTCCGCTTGCCTTGTTCAATTTGCGAGACGTACGCTCTGGCCCGGCCCCAACGTTCCGCCAGTTCCTCTTGAGTCCACCCACGCTGTTCCCTGTAGGATCGTACTAACTGCCCAAATGAGTTTCTATTTAACACCTGTTTTCTATCCTCTCACATAAAATGTTACAGTGTGTTGCATTCAGTTAGCTATTTGCTTCCCTATTGTATTTCAAATCAGGCTATTATTCAAGTTAAATCGAGAGACTACATATGAACACATTTAGAAAGGCAAGGGTCATCATGATGAACGAGAATCCAGGCGAAATAGCACGTTTTCGGCGACAACAGGCATTGCAAGAGGAGTCGGCGCGGTCAGGTTTGTATGGACCCGCAATGGTTGCTAGCCATACCATGATTACGGCGCGTATGGAGCGAGGAGCGGATTATTTGTTGCGACTGATTGCGGCTGATTGCGGCTGGCAGGCAGGAAGAGGCGATAGAGTTGATGAATTCAGAAATGTGGGATATCACGGAATGGGAGAAGTTGCATGGAGAAGTATCTCGATAATTGAGTCGAAAGAACGCGAAGAAACGTTACCGTCAGTTGAAACCTTGCGTCAATTATTGGCAACGAAGCTAACGTAGATCGTTCTTCGGTGAACGTGGAGTATTTCATGCTCTCATTGGTTGTATAATATCAGCATGAGTATCAACAATCGTGTCGCTATTATTACGGGGGCAGGTCGCGGCGTGGGTCGTGCCACGGCTCAATTGTTCGCACGCGAGGGTGCGCGTGTTGTGCTGTTCAGTCGCACACAATCGCATCTGGAAGAGACCGCAGCCGAGATTGCGCGGGCGGGTGGAGAAGCGCTGGCTGTGGTGGGCGATGTCTCGCGGGAAAGTGATGTGCGCCGGCTTTTTGAGCAGGTTAGAGAGGCGTATGGACGGGTGGATATCCTGGTGAATTGCGCGGGAATAGTGGCTGTACGCCCATTTGTTGACATGGATGTAGCAACATGGGATAGCGTTATCGGCGTGAATCTGCGCGGCACTTTTCTCTGCTGTCGCGAGGCATTTCAGTTGATGACGGCGCAACAAGAGGGCGTGATTATCAACCTTTCGTCGTTGTCAGGCGTAAAAGGAGTAGAGAAGTTTCCGGGATTGAGCGCCTACAATGTCTCAAAGGCAGGGGTTGCCGCACTGACCGAGATACTTGCCGTAGAGGGCAAGCCGTATAATATTCGCGTCTGCGCGGTCAGTCCGGGCGCGGTGGATACCGAAATGCTGCGACAGGCCGCGCCACACCTGAAAGCTGGCATGACGCCGGAGGATATGGCGGAAATCCTGCTCTTTCTGGCCGACGACACAGGGCGCAAACTGAGCGGAACGAACCTGGAAATATTCAGCAATGCCTGATGTTCACGTTTAGACTAATTTCGCATAGAACGGCCTGTAGAGCGGGATGAGCCATAGTGTGATGAAAACCGCTCCCGCCGCTTCCCAGGCCGGTTGACAAGAAATTAGTCTAAACATCAATGATGGTAGGGACCGATTTATCGCGTCCGCGTCCCTGTCCAACAATAGAGACAAATAATGATGGAACAAAGACGCGGACGCGATAAATCGGTCCCTACCCATAATAAAGGACAAGACTATGGTCTACCTGACACGACGCACGAGCTTTAGTGCGGCCCACCGTCTGTGGAGCAACGAATTGAGCGAGGCGGAAAATATCGCGATTTATGAGAAGTGCGCCAATCCAAATGGACATGGACATAATTATATATTGGAAGTAACGGTGCAGGGGACGCCCGACCCGCGCACGGGCATGGTACTGAACCTGACCGATTTGAAACAGGCTATGCATGAGCAGGTGGTGGATTGGGTGGATCATAAGCATCTCAACTACGATGTTCCCTGGCTGGCGGATTGTATTCCAACGACTGAGATGCTGGTAATGCGCTTCTGGGAGCGCTTGCAACAAGCATTGCCACAAGGAATGCTCTACGAAGTAAAGTTGTACGAAACTGAACATAATATAGCTATGTATCGAGGCGAAATATGAGAATTGCACTGGTCGCGCCCCTGGTTTCGGCTATTGCACAGCCCTATCTTGGCGGGGCGCAGGCGCTACTGGCGGACCTCGCCCAGGGATTGATAGAACGAGGTCATAACGTGACCCTATTCGCACGGAATGATTCCTTTGTTCCTGGTATCAAGATCGTTCCCGTCGTGGTGCCGGAAAGTGTCACGCCCGCTAATTTTTATGGTCCCGCGCAAGAGCGGGCCGCCGACGATGGCTTTTTTACCCAGGCCAATCTCTTCCTTGAACTTTTTCTGCAATTGCAGCAGTGCAGCAACGAATTTGACATCATTCATGCCCACGCCTTCGATTGGCCTGCTTTTTCCTGCAGTACGTTGATACGCGACATTCCTGTGGTCCATACATTGCACCTTCCGGCGGTATCGCCAGAAATCAACACCGCTTTAGATGTTTTGCATCGCCAGGGTCATCCGTTGACGCTGGTGACTGTCTCCGAGGCTTGCGCTCATACCTACGCGAATTACACACCCATTGACTCCGTTATCTACAATGGGCTTGATGTCGCGGCCATTCCTTTTTCACCGCGGCCCGCTACTGATGCGCCTCTGCTTTTCGCGGGTCGTATCTCACCTGAGAAGGGCGTTGAGGATGCTATTGATATCGCGCTAAAATCGGGTTATCACCTGCTGATTGCCGGTGGCATCTATGACCGTCTGTACTATAAAGAGCGGGTGTTGCCAAAACTCAAGCGTGCCGGTGGACTCGTTACGTATCTTGGGCAATTGGAGCGCCTGGCATTGTGGAAGATTATGGGTCAATCGCTGGGTCTGCTTTTCCCCATCATGTGGGACGAGCCGTTTGGCCTGACAGCCGTTGAAGCCATGGCAACCGGCACACCAGTTATCGCCTACCGGCGCGGTGCGGCGGAAGAGATCATTCGGCACGGCGAAACAGGTTTCCTTGTCGAACCCGGCGAGCCCGAAAATGCCGCCGCCTACGTTGATGATTTATCAGATATTCCCCGCCCTCGTTGTCGCTCCCATGTCGAGCGCCACTTCGGTCTCGACCGCATGCTGGACGCTTACGAGCGGGTGTATAGAGAAGCTATGGCATAACGAAGCGATTTCCATGAACAGCAACATGCATGCATATTGCTGTTCATGGAAATCGCTTCGTTATGCCATAAAATCCCCTTGACATTTCCTTCTAATTGCGGTACTACCTAATTAGATGATTGTACAATTGTAATTGTAAAAAAGGAGGCAACCTGTGGATGAGCGACAAGGGCAAATCGAGGCGACGCGCAGATATGGTATGGCGCGTATGGAGTTTGAGGCGGCGAAGTTGGAGCCATTGTTGCGCTTTGGGCGTGCGTTAGCTGACCCGATGCGTATTCGTATTATCGGGCTGCTGGCGCAGCGTTCGATGTATGGGCAGGAACTGGCAGAGGCTTTGCATGTGCAACCGCCGACGATATCGCATCATCTGAGCCTGTTGAAGGCGGCGGGTTTAGTGCAGGTGCGACGCGAGAACAATTTTCATCATTACAGTTTGAGCGAAGAGCAATTGCGTCGTACTGCTGCTATGTTAACTATCGAAAACCTGCGGAAATTGGCGCAGTTACCAGCAAATGAAACTGAGGCGAGCAGGCTTGCACCTTCGGAGGATGAAGATCGTGCGATGATGCAAGAGGCATTTTTCAAGGATGGTCGTCTGTTGAGCATTCCCACGCATTCACAGGCGCGGCGTTTTGTGGTGGAGAAAATCGTGGAGGCATTTGAATGGGGGCATCTGTACGAGGAGAAGGAAGTGAATGCCGTTCTCAAGCAGTTTCATGACGATGTCGCCACCTTGCGTCGTGCGCTGATTGACGAGAAGTTGATGATGCGTGAAAACGGCAAATACTGGCTTGTTCGTCCTCATCAGTAGGGACAGCTTTAGCACGTCCGCGTCCCTGTTCTCCATCAGAATCTAATAATGCCAGGAACAAGACGCGGACGTGCTAAAGCTGTCCCTACTGGGGTTTTTGTCCCCACGCGGACAGGTGGTAGGCGAGGCCACAGAAATCGTCTGCGAGCATCTCTGCGACCATTTGTTGGTGGAGCAAGGTGTATTCTTCGTCACTCATCTTTTCTACACGGTTGATGAAGGGGCGCAAGATTTCGAAGCCGACCATCCAATTTTCTGCATAGCCTTCATGCGCCTCTGTGCCACTGGAAAAGTCAACCGCGAATGCTCTTTGATTAATATTTGTGCAGCCGGCATCTTTTAAGAAACGACCGAGCATTGGTGTAATGCCATTATGGCGGCCATTGGGCGAGAAGGTACGGTTCGTGATCATGCCCGCATTCATCAGCATGCCGTAGAGTTTTTCCCCGGCGAGGCTACTGGTAATGGTAACCTCCCATTCGGTCAGGCAGATGATGCCGCCTGGACGCACGACGCGCATGCATTCTTGCAGGAGGTGGGGCCAATCTTGCTTGCCCATGAAACCGGTGAGCAGGCGGCTATTGACAAAATCGAACGAGTTGTCGGGAAAATCCAATGTTTTGGTCACATCCATAATGCCAAATTGGATATTGCCGTAGCCTCGTGAGTCCGCGAGTGCATCGGCATAACGAATCATCGTCTGGCTGATATCTACGCCGGTAATGTGCATATGCGGATACGCTCGTGCCACTTCAAGCGCCCAACCACCGGGGCCGCACGCGATATCCAGCAGATTGGAAATACCGGCGAGTTCGGCCTCCGTCCAATATGGAAAAGGGCCGCCCATGCTTCTGGTGACCAGCAAGTCCTGGTTGATGAGACGGGCTATTTCAGTCGCGTTCTCAGTACCCATGACATAGTTGTTATCCTGTGTGGACATTTATTAGTTCCCTCTTTTTTCGCTCGCTTTGCTCTTCCCGGTATCTGGTTGTTCGGCAACAAGCTGTCCGCATTGAACAATTAAGGAGCGAAGTTTCTTATGCGTCAATTAGCGCATAAATATTATAGCACGTTTTAGCGTGATGGCTCAGCACTGTTTATCAAAATGGCTATGGCATTCATTTGATTTCAACCGGGTCTCCCACAAAAGGCATCCGTCATATAAGCGCTGATCAATCAGCGCTTATATGACGGATGCCTTTTTATTACTCTTCATCAAAGCGTCTGTCAGGTATGTCACTGTATGTCAAGTTTCAGTAATATGATACGATAATAAAGAGTGAGAAGGGCGAATCCGGTGCTTTAGTTCAAATGGATTTGCCATAGACCTGCCAGGAGGAGATATGTCTGACAATGACCAGCTGAAATCTGACATTGATGAATTAGTGCCTGATCTGGTTGCTATGCGTCGTGACTTGCATGAGCATCCAGAACTTGCGTATGAAGAGGTGCGAACCTCTGCTATTGTTGCACAACGTTTGAAGTCGCTGGGTATGGAAGTCCAGACGGGCGTTGCGAAGACCGGCGTCGTGGGCCTTTTGCGCGGCGAGGCCAACCATAATGGTAGTAATGTGGGGATGAACCTGACAAGAACGATTGCTATTCGTGCTGATATGGATGCGCTCCCCATTCACGAGATGAACAATTTAGACTATCGTTCCACCGTGGACGGCAAGATGCACGCTTGCGGACACGATGGGCATACCTCAATTTTGCTGGCGGTAGCGGATATTTTAAGCAAACGCCGTGCGGAACTGGCAGGTAATGTGAAATTTGTTTTCCAACCCGCCGAAGAAATTATTGGTGGCGCGGCACCGATGATCAAAGAGGGTGCGGTTGAAGATGCCGATGGCATTATTGGCCTTCACCTGTTTAGCTCCTATCCCCTGGGACGTGTGGGTGTGCGCAGTGGCCCTGTTTTTGCCAGCGCCGATAGATTTGTGCTGACCATTAACGGGAAAGGCGGTCACGCGGCTATGCCTTCCGATTGCGTTGACCCCATTGTGATCGCGGCCTATATCGTTACCGCACTGCAAACGCTGATCAGCCGCGAGACCTCGCCGTTCAGTCCTGCCGTGATTACGATTGGCACCATCAACGCGGGTTCCGCTTTCAACATCATTCCTGAAACGGCCCAGTTGCAGGGTACTATGCGTTCGTACAGCAAGCAGCACCGTGAGAAGTTGCTTTACCGTATTCAGGAGCTTGCCATCGGTATCGCCAGCGCGATGAATGCGACTTGTGATGTCAAGTTGATAGATGGCTGTCCACCGTGTGTCAATGATGCCGACATCACAGCAGTTGTGCATCAAGCGGCGGTTGAGACTGTAGGGGCGAACAAAGTAGACGATGGCGAAGAGGTGATGACCACCGGCAGCGATGATATGGCATACTTTCTGGATGCTGTTCCTGGTTGCTACTTCATCGTGGGTAGCAGCAATCCGGCGAAAGAGACCACCTATCCACATCACCACCCGCGCTTCAATATTGACGAGGACGCGCTGCCCATCGCCGTAGAAATTCTCTCGCGAGCCGCGCTGAATTTTTTATCTTAAGGCATGGTTCAAATGGAGCTGATTATGCTTGACAATGTTTACGAAGTACAGGCAGAACAGTATCAAGTCCATTTGAACCTTGCCTAAGTTGATCTAATTGAGGCATGTTCATATTTATGACCACGCCTCAGCTAATTACCAGGCAAAAGAACACCGGAGAACATTGATAGTGTTTGGCCCAAGTCGCCCAGCAATGGTATTCCGATTGTCTAGCTACCTTGCAGGTGGCTTACCCCTGTCATGTTCTCCTTGCTCTCTTGGGTAGCGCCGAGAGAATAGCACTGATAAGAAAGGAATTATCATAGCAGCTAACAAGACCAACACTATAATCACACCGAGGAGATTACCCATTTCTTTCCTACTTTCAGGTTGCCGAAGGCGTTTCAATCGAGATCTGAGCTGACAGGTCTCGCTCGCTCAGTACAGAGGCCACAGCACTGAGAAACCGCTTATAGGGGTCGTATCCCGCGATCTGCTTTGGTCCTAGAGGGATGATCATATATAGCTTCGTCTGGTTGGTCTTGTAGGTCTCCAGACCACCTACTTGCAAACGGGTCTTGCCGTCAGTGCCGGGTCCAGTAACGCGGGCCGAGAAGGTACACAGTTCAAAAATACGTTTGCCACTTGTTATCGACAAGGCAAGACGGTCGGGGGACTCGCGCTCGACGTTTACCTGCGCACCGAGGTTCTGTAAACCTGATGTTAGCAAGCTGGCTCCTCCACCTTTTACAGCACCAATGGCTTGACGAACTGCGTCGAGCGCGTCAGTTGAGGACAGTACAGTAGTTGCGGTCAATCGTAGTTGGGCTCTTATCCTGGCACCAGGCATATCAGGTATCTCCTTTTTCATACTATTTTACTGAGAAGAGGTTTGTCCCCTTCCTTGATTTTGTAATCAGAAATATGAAAATATTTCTATTATTTATTATAACGGCGATAACAATTAACAGTAACAATTGATAGCATAGTTGTAGTTACCTGTGTTTCCAAAGCCCTGTTAAAACCTGTGTCAGCAGTAGAAAGCCTACCAGGAGCAATTTCTGTATGAAATAAGCTTTTCGGTTCACTGAGAGGTTATGAATTTACCCCTGAGGCAGCAGAGGCAGTATTTTTTGCTTGAGTTGTTCGGCGATTTGCTCGACGGGACAGCTGGCATCGAGTACCTGGAAGTTGTATTCCAGCGTCATATCGTCGAATTGCTTGAGCAGGCGCGATTGGTAGTTGACGAAGCTCTCAAATAAGTCTTCGCCGAAATGCATGTCCATGCCGGATTCCCAGTGATTGAAGCCGCCGCGTTGCAAGACACGCGGTATCAGCTCATCTATGCCGATACGCAGGTAGAAAACAGCATCGGGTTTTAACGCCAGCCCGTAAATGGAACGAATCCATTTGGGGTCGGCACCGCGTACCAGCGCACGCGCCATCAGCGAGTAGATATAACGGTCAGTCAGAACGACAAAACCGGCACGCAGCGCGGGCAGTATCTGGCTCTCGAAACGGTCTACGAAGTCGGTGGCGTAGAACAGATTGAGGGTGATTGGTCCCAGTGTATGGCCCTCTTTGGCCTGTTTGAGGCCCGTACCCACCAGTACTGAGCGCGTCATCTCAGTATCTACCACCGCGTAGCCGCTGCTCTCCAACCAGGGACGCAACAGGCGAAGTTGGGTGGTGCGACCAACGCCGTCGGTACCCTCGATTACAATCAAGCGTCCCGGTAAGAACTCGTCGCGCTCTTTCAGGTGTATGGCGTCAATGCCATAAAATGCCAGTTCAGTCATAACATTTGCGTTTCTTTTTATCAGCCATACTACTCATCGTCCACCTCTACCGGTACTGGTCACTTCTGAGTGCGAGGGGCGCATCTCACGGGCAAGACCGGCCCAGGCCGATTCTTGCGCGGAGGCGCGGATACGTCGCACACCGCGCAAATAAGGTTTGATGAGATCGCGCATACGTCGCTGCTGCTCTGGAATGGGCAGTGTCGCATCCATGACAGTCAGCCCAAATTCATTGACCATTGTTTCATATTCATTGACGATACGCTGCTGGAATAGCTTAAAGCTCTGACGCGGGTCGTTGCTCAGGCCCAGGTCCATGCCGGCTTCATAATATTTCAGTTCTGTGCGCCCGGTAAGAATGCGATTGAGCGAGACCTCCAATGGCACACGGTAATAGAAGGCGACGGTAGGTTTGACCGCGAACTGGTAGAGTTCACGCACCCACTGGCGATCAACATTGCGTGCCACGTCGCGGGCAAAAGCGGTATAAATGTAGCGGTCGGCCAGGACGATGGCCCCGGCCTTGAGAGGGGGAATAATATCATGCTCCGTGCGGTCGGCAAAATCCGTAGCATGGATGAGGCTAAAGGTCGTTGGCGTCAGCAATTGTTTTTTCTTGCCCCGGCTGGTCGTTTTTTTGACAAGGGGAGATGAGTTCCATTCGCTAAAGAACACGACATAGCCTTCACTAATCAGCCACTGGCGAAGTAGCGCGATTTGCGTGCTTTTTCCTGAACCGTCAACGCCTTCTACAATAAACAGTCGTCCCGGATATTGATGTAATCCATACGTTTCCATACGTAATTCCTTGTACCTGACAAATATGGGAAGAAGAGAAAGAAAGATATACAAGGATTATGCTAGACATGACACATATTGTCAAGTACTATTGCCACAAACTGGTGTAAAAAAACCTGACAACTATTTCATAATGTCACTTTGAACAGGGACGAGTGGGACAAACAAGACACGGCGCAAAGCAGCGGGACGACAACTGCGCTGATTACAGGCTACGTTGGCATCGGGTAATGGTTTGCCGCAACGAGGGCAGGGAATTAGCGCAATTGACTTGTCTGACAGAGTTGGTCTGGTTGAATCTACTGGTGTTGATTGAGTGTGTATTGACAATGGAAAACCTCCTGAACTAGTCTTGCTATTGACTATCGGCCAAGAGGTCAGTTTTAACAATATATACGCATGTATTTGGAGTGTTCGTATGCTTTGTCATTAGCACAGACTGTAATGATACAATGTGAGAAACAAAGATATCTTTCACGAGAGCAAAGGAAGGCACGTTATCGGCCAGGTATTACATATCAACATTCCCACCGCGCAGGGACATCTGGAAGGAATATTAAAGCCGGAGGAACAGGGGACCACTCCACAGTACGCGGCGGTTGTTTGCCATCCGCATCCACTTGGTGGTGGGACAATGCACAACAAAGTGGTGTTTAAGGTGGCACAGACGCTGCAATCGTTGAATATTCCCACGTTGCGTTTCAATTTTCGCGGTGTTGGTCATAGCACTGGCACGTATGACGATGGACGCGGCGAAATGGATGATGTGCGCTTCGCGCTGGAATTTTTGAGCCGCCGCTATCCCGGTCTGCCCGTCATTATCGCGGGTTTCTCTTTTGGCTCCTATGTCGGTATGCGTGTCGCAGCCAACGATGATCGCGCTCAGGCGATGATTGGTCTGGGGGTACCCGCTCGTATGTTTGAGGGCGATACGCTGAAAGGGTGTCACAAGCCCAAACTGCTGATACATGGCACCGAAGACGAACTCGCGCCCTACGAACTGACCGCCCAATGGTTCGAGCAGGTGCCCGCGCCCAAAAGTCTGGTGGCAATTCCGGGGGCAGATCATTTCTTTCAGGGCCGCCTCGAAGAGGTACAGGCCGTTATCATTGGTTTTGTGCAAACGTTGTGAAGAGGGGGAAGGAGGCATCATGTCAATCGTGCCAAAAGTACGGCAAGCAACAAAAACGCTGAATCAGGCAGTGGTTAGACCGCGACGCTGGCGCTGGTATCACGGTTTCCTATTCTATATTTTCGCGCAAGTTTTGAGTTTCGGCCTCGCGGGCATCGTCACTGTCGCAACCGGGCAGAAGATGAAAAGTGTGCGCGACACCTTCGGCGATGTTGACTATTTTCGTCAATTGAAGCAGTCGAAAATCGCGCCGCCATCATGGGTCTTTGGTCCCGCCTGGACAATCAACAACATCTCGACCATCTGGGGTGCATTGCAGGTGCTGAATAAGCCAGAGGACACGCCCGGCAAAAACACGTTCCTCGCCTTGCAAAGTGTGTCCTGGGTGAACTATGTCATCTTTAGCGCGGCCTATTTTAGTCTGCGTTCGCCTATCAATGCCTTTTTCCTGACGCTGAGCATGTTTGTGCTGACCATACTGAGTGGTATCGTCGCCATTTTCCAGTTGAAAGATACAAAAGTAGCACTCTCGCTGGCAACGCTCACCCTCTGGCTGCTAATCGCGCTCACCGCCGCCACGTTCCAGGCCGCCTGGAACTACGATGACCTGTATCACAGTGGCCCCTTCGCCGAACCCGTGCCAGCATTAAAAAAGGAAATACGGATTAATGAACCATGCGGCGATAGTTAAACGTGGTAGTGAGTGATACAATGCTATGTAGCAAGGTTGGAGCCAGGGTACCCGCCAGGGGATACCCCTACTATATACGTTAGCGTATATAGTAGGGGTATCCCCTGGCGGGTACCCTGGCAACTATACAAAAAAAGGAACGGTCACTAATACATGCCAAAATTACCTGTGAATGTCCATATACCCGGTTTCACCACATCCACCGAACCACTTGATCTGGGAGATGAGGCTAGCCCCACTAACGTTTATGCACGTGCCGCAACACTTGGCTTTGTGGCCGGTTTGCGTTCAATGACGCCGATGGCGTGGCTGAGTCGTACCAGCAAGATCGACCCGGAGCCAGCCAACGCGGCGGAAGAGATGCTCGACTCGCCCACGGCCCGCATTGTCACCGGTATGCTGGCATCCGGCGAGCTGATCGGTGATAAACTGCCCATGATTCCCAGTCGCTTAAAGCCGGGACCGCTCACCGGGCGTTTGCTTATCGGCGGGCTGGCTGGTATGCGTATCTGTCGCCGTTACCATCAATCGCTAGTAGTCGGTGCCATAGTGGGAGCCGCCAGCGCGTGTGCAGGTTCGTTCGCTGGCAACTATGCCCGCACGAAGTTGGCCGAAAACACCAGAATCCCCAAATTTATGCTCGGCCTGGCCGAAGATGGCCTGGCGATGGGCCTCGCGTGGTTGGCTGTACGCGATACTACAGGTGAATAATAGACTATAATTACATTTTGTGCTAAGCGTCAGGAAGGATCATCCTTGTTCACTTAAGTGTAACCTGCAAAATGACTCCTTCTCCACGCTGCGTCCTCATTACCTCGTATTTATCAGCGAGCATCGGATACACTCGTTGTACTTCGTCGGCAGGTAGGATGATGGCAGTGGCGGCCCATTCCGGTCCTGTTACCTCGCCTCGTGCGGTTCCGGCTGCTACAGTAACCTGTGAATTATTGCGAATGCGTTTCGCTTTGCCTGTGGTCGTGGCTGTCCAGATCAGTAGATGCTCTCCCGCGAGAGTTGTTCCAGTGCTTCTGTTGACATGAAGAATCCCCTTCAACAAAGAGGTAAATAGCAAATTCATTCTTCAAGCAAGGGAGAACAATGGGCCAGGACACCCGCAAGGGGAATGTCCCTACTATACACGCAATACGGGTAATGGTGTATAGTAGGGACATTCCCCTTTGCGGGTGTCCTGGCATCTTTATATATGGGTCTATGCGATGCTGATATCGTCAATGTAGCCGCGATAGCCGCCGGTGTTGGCGGGTTGATCGTAGCCCACATCTATGCGCAGGATGGTTTTACCACTCTTGTATGGGCCAAGCTTGACCGTAACAAGGTTCCAGGTATCCATTTTCAGGTGATTGCACTGGTAGGCCGGATGGATGCGCACACCGTTCTGGTCTACTGCTCCCGAATCGCGTAAGTTGGTGTTGTCATTGAAGATCAGGTCTATGGCGACGCAGGTACTGTTGCTGCCACTAACCAGGTTGTTGGTGGCTGAACTTTGCGGATAAATCCAGTAGGATAGCGTTGTTGTGCTGCTCACCGTGACGTTCTGGCCGGTGAGGTCGAAGATTTTCATGTAGGCGAAGGAGGAACTGGCGCTATTATCCTTGCCTGAGTACATCAGGGCAATGCTGCCGGTATGGGCAAGCTCGCGGCGCGTTCCCGACTCCGGGCCGGAGAGACCGCAGCAAACGCCGCCGATATTTTTAAGGCCACCGGCAGGTTGCCCTCCACCATCAACTGTATTTGTCCAGGTTGGTTGCGGCTGTCCACTCTCGAAGCCAGTTGAGAAGGAACTGCCTTTGCTTATGCTGGGAGTCAGGCGGCAACTGCTGGTATTGTTGTCCCACTCCTCTTGCACGATGTAGGGATCGTTGTTCCAGACCACATCAGCGCCCTGTGAATTGAGTGAGCCAAAAACCCAGGCGCATTTGTCGCCGATTTCCTGGCCGCTGAAGTCAATCCAGGCATTGAGCAAGGGGTCGGTCGCGGCCTCCATTTGCTCGTGCGATGTCACGTTGATTGTCTGATCGGCATCGTCGTTGTTGGGACTGGAGCCGGGATTGCAGGAGAAACTGGCGGCATAGGGCATTGCCGCGTAAATGGTGTTGGTGCCAAAGAAGTTGTGGTAGGCGCAGAAGGTATTGGAGGCGCACTGTGACTGCGAACTATCGGTGCAGATATCCTCGCCACGTCCGGTAAAGACAAAGAAAATGTTATTATTGCTTGACTTCCAACCATTGATCTGCTGCGCGTGCGTCACTTCGGTTTGGAGATCGCTATCCAGTACTGGCGTTTCTGGATAGGCCTGAGTGTCTACCCAGGAACCGGCGAGTACAGAGTTGGAAGGGAAGCCACCGCCGGTTTGCGTATACTGATTGTTGATCTGGTACAGTTGGCTACCGCCGACATCGCCGAAATACCGTTTGATCAGGCTGTTGTAGTTGGCAGAGACGTTGTTCCCCGGTTCCCAGAAAATAGCGTAGGCGTTGGTGGTACCCGTCATGACCGGCCCACCACCATAATTGAGGTTACTCCCTGCCAGCGGTTGCGGCCTGACCTTGCTCTTAAAAAACAGGTGCGGGGAATGCGAAGATTGACTCTGTTGCGTCGCAGAGGACGACAAGGCGGAAGAGGCTGCGCTGACCCCTATAGGTATAATAGCCATAAATGTGCCAATGATGACCAGGGCTGTGAGTAACATGCGGACACGCTGTCTCATGTTAAGAATCCCTTTCTTTCCATAAATGCATTACAAGAACTGCCAGCTACCCAGGTTCGGGGAAATACGCGATTGGGTATAAGCTGGTTGAACTGATATTCATTAGAAAGAACGGGATATTGATGCGATTCCTACGTTTTAGCTATGCAGTTTTGTAGCCTGTGGAGAGGACGCGCAAGCGTTGATTTTATTCGCTCAGATGCCTGTCATTCTCCTCGTTTTCAAAAACTACGTCTTCATAAGCATCTACTACGGGGAAACTTATATCGAGGGTTGGTAACTCAACCTCATCATCCGCTTCAAATGCATCATAGATCCACCTGTCTCGCTCTTTTTTGTATGTCTCTATCCTCATGGAGCGTGCGTCTACTAGCAGGTACTGTTCAATAGACGGGCAAGCAAGGTAACTTTGTAGTTTTCTTCCCCGGTCACGTGCCTCTGTGGTCGGAGAAAGTACTTCTATAATAAGGCGTGGCGATTGAATGAGATCAGTATTTCCGCGATCACGCGCATCACAAGTGACGGTAACATCGGGGTGGAAGTAGCGTGTCTCAGACACACGCACCTTCATATCAGAGTTATACACACGGCAAGGCCCACCACGGAGTAAACTCCGCAGCATAGTATAGATATTGCCACCAATCGTGGCGTGATTGGCACTACCACCCGACATCATGTACACATAGCCATCAAAGTATTCGTAGCGTGTATCAGGATGGTGTTCTTCGAGTTCAAAGTACTCTTCAATATCCATAGTCGGTGTACGCTCCAATGCCATGTGCTTTTTCCTTCCTACAAGTGTTGCTTTACATTTTTCTATAATACATCAGTTCTATTATAGCATAGGCATGATGGTGAGCTTTCAACAGGAGGTTTTTTGCTACGCCTGGTTCCCCGCCCTGTCATTCTGAGTGCAGCGAAGAATCTCTTGTGGCACGCAGATTCTTCGCTGCACTCAGAATGACAGGGCGGCGATGGGCGTGGCAAAAAACCTCCTGTTGAAAGATGATGGTGAGGGGGAAGGGGCCCCTTGTGGGCAATGCCATGCAAAGAAGAAGCATGCGTGCTTCGTGGTGGAAGGGAACGGACGCCCGCAAGGGACCCCACCCCACGTCCGCACCGCCCTCGTCCCTGCTATGCGACGATACCCGTTCTACCCGTATATAGTAGGGGCGAGCGGGGTGTGGCTGTGGGGTGGATGGCCCTTGTGGTCAATACATCTCACTTAAGGACAAATGGGGGAAAGAGAAGACAAGAGAGCTCCTGATCTGGCACAATACCAGCAAGCAAAAAAA
>Ga0307373_10000265_pt1:0-30000 | contig 98237 bp, 81 predicted proteins | sample OX2MG_FD_202534 | JGI IMG/M metagenome (GOLD analysis project Ga0307373, IMG submission 202534) | Soil microbial communities from Risofladan, Vaasa, Finland - OX-2 | ecosystem: Environmental > Terrestrial > Soil > Coastal area > Acid sulfate soil | place: Finland: Risofladan, Vaasa...
CCAACGCGCCCGAAACAACGAGTCCCACGCGCAGAACGGCCATCCGCGACCATCTTCGTGCCAAGTCCACCCCCCCTCCAGGCTTAGATTTCCGGCGAATGACCGATTTTCCGACAGGCACTAGTTAGGGAGCGAACATTTCCTGCAACACCTCCAATACCCGCTCCGTGGTCGCCGATCCCAGGCGACCAAGTCTCTGGAGCAAGCGAGACTGGTCCACCGTGCGAATCTGATCGAGCACGACCTGGCCGCGTGTACCCTTGAATTTGCACGGTACTCGCGACGGGTACGGGCGCTGCTTGGTGGTCATCGGTGCGATGATCGCCGTTCGGATGTGATGGTTCAATTCGTCGGGCGAAACGACCACGCATGGCCGGGTCTTTCTGATCTCGCTGCCCACGGTGGGATCAAGGGAAACCAAGTAGACGTCGAAGCGGTTGATCACCATTCCCACTCGTCCTCGTCCCAGCGGGTACTCGTCGAGTCGTCGTCGAGCAATGCGTCGTCGCCGAGGCGAGCCATCGAGGCGAAAGCCGCTTCCCATCCGGCGCGTGGCCTGTCTCGCCGGGATACGACGAGCGAACCTTCATGCACTTCGATTTCAACTTCTTCGCCCAGACCGGCCTCGTCAATCAAGGGCTTGGGGATGCGAATGCCGCGGGAATTACCGATCTTGACCAGACGCGTTTTCATGGGATCGCCTCCTGTAATTACAATGTACTCCCAACCGGCGCCGCCCGTCAAGCGCCGCGCTCGGCCAAGTCACCCCGGCCCCCGATCCTTAGCATAGCGGCCTTCTTATTGCGGCGGCTTCGGCGTTGCCCTTTCCGCCGTTGAGACGGCGGGGATTGATCGCTTTGGTGCCAATCCCAAAGGCGTGGTAGCGGGCGATTTTTTGGGTGCGTTCGGATATAGACCCCCTTTGGGATTGGCGCCAAAGCGGTAAATCCCAGGGGGTCTGGGGGACATCACGCTGGAGCGTGATTTCTAGGGTGGATTCGACCCATCGCCGTCGCCCTCGGACATCGGCGCAGTCGCCGGCGTGGCGACCGACTCGTTCTTGGGCGCGACGTGGACGCCCGCCGCGTCCTTCTCCAGCACCGGCAAGCCGTGGGCAGGCTGACCGCCGAGATGGACGTCGTCGATTTCGGTGCCGTCCTCGTCGCGCCGCAAGAGCAGATAGATTGCCGTCGAAGCCGTCCAGAAATAGCTGTAGACGAATCCGAGCGCCACGAGCCGCGCGCATCCCCCCCAAAAGGCGATCAACCGCGCGCCCCATAGGGCGGGCGTCTCCGTGCCGACCAGCGGTGAATAGAGTTCTGGGAAAATCCTGCTTGCTTGCTCATGGCCGGCGCCCCAGGTGGCGGCCCATTTGGGCAGGTAGGCGACCCACAGCGCGAAATGGGCCACGAACAACCAACCCAGCCAGCCCAGCGCGGCGGCCACCGCGGCGTAGAACAAATAGTGCAACGGCCGATGGAAAACGTACGACCAGGGGCGGCTGAGGGCGTCGAAACTATCGCTCCCCTCGGTGCTGATCGTGGGCCACATGAGCGGCCAGCCAAACAAGAGCACCAGCAACAACATGGCGATGCACAGTCCTCCGATGAGCATCAGCGGCCAGATCAGGCCCGCCACCGCGACGCCGGCGTCGGATCGCATGAACAGCCCCACGATGAACATCGGCGTCGCGCAGATCAGCACGCCGATCATCGGTAAGAGCGGCGCGGCGACGAAGCTCCGCCACTTCGAGATCGCGTAGCCCAGCGAGTCCTTGACGCCGACGTTCTCGTCTCGGCCCAGCCGCAGGGCGGCCCGCCGCGTGAGCGCTCCGCCGAATACCCCCCACACGGCGATGGTCCATAGCCCGCACGACAGAAGGAACGCCAAACCGGTGATCCTTAATTCCGGGTCGAAAAGTTGCCCGAAGGACGCTTGCAGTTGACGCCACGGGCCGAGAAACGGATCGCTGGGGAAGCGTCCGAGCGAAGGGGCTTGTCGGCTCCAATCCTCGCGATAAGGACGCGCCGCGTCGCCGGCTAGAATGCCGGCGGGGCCCACCTCCAGCGACTCCGCTTGCGACTGCCACGGATTGCTCAGGTACGATTCGCGCCAATCGGTCAGCGGTCTTTCCTCGCTCCCGGCGAACAGGCCGGTCAACACCCACCAGCCTGAAATGGTACACAGTAGCCCAAGCGAGCCCAGCACGATTTGCCAAAGCTGAATGGAAACGCGGAACGCGCGAACCAAGAGCAGCCAGGGAAACACTTCCCGCCAGGCGATTTCATGCACCGTATCGCGATCTTCATCCTTCATCCTTCATCCTTCCGAATCTGTTTGCGAAACGAGCGGAGCAGGCTCGTGGCGTCGCGAGTGCCGCACTGGTCGAGGAGCGATTCGGCAAGTTGCAGCGGAAAGCCCGGTAAAGCGTGGCTCTTTTCAGACGGCTTGTAAAGGCAGTCGGCGCCAAGACGGTACACCCGCGCCTGACCGCCGACATAACGCCAAAGTTCTGGAAAACCCAGGGTTTCATAAAGTCTCATCTTCCTTTCCGAGCTTGACGCGATGTCAACCTCAAGCGCCAGGTCGGGAGGCGGATCCCGCGCCAAATCCAATTCCGCGTCTCCCTGCACAGCGTCCGCGTGCGCGATGTAGTAACATCGGTCTGGTTCCAAGCCGCGATCCAGATCGCCGCGTTGGAACGTCAATGGGTCGAAGCCCTCGAATGCGATTTTCTTGTGATCGCACCATGCGTCAATCATCCGACCGAAGACATTGGTGATGCGGGCGTGTACCTTGGAGGGTGACATCAGTTCGAGTTCCCCGCGATCGTAGGTCATCCGCAGGTGCCAGTTACTCTCGTCCCGCCGCAGGACTTGGTAGGTGTCCCAGGCGACTCCGTGCAAAACCACGGTTCGATTTTCGTCGAACAGGGCGGCCGGCGGAAGGCTTGGGCGAATCATCACGTTTTCTCGACTGTGGGATCAATCGTTTCATTCTCACCGGATTTCCGCCGCTTGGCAATGCCGTGCCGGTGCCCACCGAGTTCACCGACGACGGCGCAGGCCGCGCTGGTTGAGGTAATCGACCAGCACCTCGCCCAGGTTGCGGCTGGTGTCGACCAGCACCCGCTCGACACGGCGCCGGCCGCACAGTTCGTCGAAGCGGGCGTTGTAGCGGGCGAGCGCGTCGAGATAGGCGCGCCGCAACTCGTGGGCCTCGGTCAGCAGAACATCGGCCGATTCGAGGCCGACGAATTGGACGCTGCCGTCGAATTCCAACGTCAACTCGTCGTGGTGCAACGTTTGGAAAAGCACCACCTCGTGCCGTTGGAAGCGGAGCCGGTCAAGGGCCGTGGTCAGCGACGAGAGGTCGCAGAGGAAATCGCTGAAGACCATCACGATCTCACGGCGTCGCATGCGGGCCGCCAGTTCGACCAGGCATTCGCCCAGCTTCGTCGTCCGTTTCGGCTTGACGTCGTCGAGTTGCCGGGCGATCCGCACGACCTGCGCCGGCGAACGGCTGGGAGGCACCCAGTCGAGCACGGCTTCGTCGCAGGTGGCCAGCGACACTTTGTCGCCGCGATCGACGATCGCATAAGCCAGCGCCACGGCCATTTGGGACGCATAACTCAGCTTCTGTTGCGCCGCCGAGCCGTAACGCATCGAGGCGCTCACGTCGAGCACCAGGTGGCAGGTAAGATTGGCCTCCATCTGGTATTGCTTGACGACGTACTTGTCGCGGGTGAAATAGACCCGCCAGTCGATGTGCTTGGGGTCGTCGCCCCAGACGTATTCGCGGTGGCCGGAAAACTCGACCGCGAAACCGCTGGCGGGCGAGGCGTGCGCGCCGGCCAGATTGCCCAGCACCAGGCCGCGCGGGTCGATCCGCCGCCCAGCCAGCCGGCTGAGCAGCGCCGGGTCGAGGTAACGTGTGAGGATGCCGCGGTTCATCACACCTGCCATGGGACCAAGCCTACTGGGCGTGGCGCGACGCGTCAATCGGAAGGGGGCTATTTCCCGGCCGGGCGAGTTGGGATATGCTGTGAGTCGGCATCCGTTAGCCAAAGTATCATCAAGGAACCCAGCATGAGCGCCAGCGACGACAAGGAACCGGGGCAGCCATCGCCCCATGGGCCGTTCAACGAGGCGGTGCAGCATTCGTCGGTCAGCGCGCGGATTCCGGCGCACGTCGGCCGCGGCGTCCTGAGCACCGGCGCGATCGTGTTCGACAGCCCGAACGAGTTCGTGATCGACTTCCTCTTGCGGTTGGGCTCGCCGCACGCCGTGGCGGCGCGGGTCGTGTTGCCGCCGGCGGTCTTTGCGCAGTTCATCGCGGCGCTGCGCGAGAACCTCGACAAGTACAAGGCGCGGTTCGGCCAGCCGCCGGCCCTGCCGGCCCCTCCTTCGCAGCCGCCGCCGGGCGACGGCCGCGGAAAAATCGCCGACATGTACGATCAGCTCAAGCTGCCCGACGAGATGCTCAGCGGCGTCTACTCCAACGCGGTGATGATCGGCCACAGTCCGGCCGAATTCTGGTTCGATTTCATCACCACCTTTTTTCCGCGATCGGCCGTTTCCAGCCGCGTGTTTCTGGCCTCGCACCACATCACCGGGATGCTCGACACGCTGAACATCGCTTACCAATCGCACCAGCGCAAGCTGAACGAGGCCCAGCGTCCGCCGCCTCCCCCCCCGGCCTGACCCTCGTAGGGTGGGTGGGCACCGCCCTTTTCCAACTCATCGTTATCACCTAGCACGAATAGCTTCGGCTTGTCCAACACTCGTGTCAGGAAGTGATCCCTCGCAGCCCGTTTCTCGGCGAACTCCGCTGGCGTGTAAACGCTCGGATTGATTTCTCGGCCGAGCAATTCTCTTGCATTTCGCAGAGGCACCGCAAGGTCCACCGGCGAAATATTGCCGATGACCATCAGGTCGATATCGCTGTCGCTCTGCTCACCGCCGCCGGCGATTGAACCATAAACGAACACGATCCGCAGCTTGCGGGCCAGTGGCTCGATGACGTCGGCCAGCGCATCCACCAGCCCGGCCGTCTTCAGCATCAAACCGCGAAGCTCGGGAAAAACCGGCGAATTGGTATTTGCCTGGTAATAGGCCATCCGCCCCTGCCGACGGGTTTTCAAAACCCCCGCCCTTTCAAGGTCGCGTAATTCCCGTTGAAGGCTCGACGACGGGACACCCATGCGGCGCGCCAACTCCGAGACATACCATGCCTTCTCCGGTTGGATGAGTGTAGCGGCAAGGATTCCCTGACGGGTCTTGGGCAGAATGGCATCAATGGAGCGATTCTTACGCATATTGCGTAAATATGCACGCAAATTGCGTAAAAGTCAAGTCGCCATTGGCATCTCGGACACCTGAACCTAAAAACGACTTGTTCCCGCCAAGCTGATGATACCCTGTCGAATCGGGCGAACCAAGACGCTTCCCCTGCTACTCCTTCAGATATCGCCTCGGCAGTTCGGCCCCGGCGACGAAGCTGAGCTTGGCCAGCTTGCACATCTGGTAAATGTTGATCCTGAAATCGGGGCAGGTGCTGACCAGGCAGTAGGCGTCGGTCGGCGAGAAGCCGTAGTCGCTGATCAGCCAATCCATGAGCTGAATCGTGGCTCTCTCGACCGCTTCCTCGAGCGGCCGGTAGGCGTGGATCGCGACGATCGACTGGGGCTTTTCGATCCGCATCCAACCACTCCGCCGCCCCTTGATCAGATCGAGCCGCAGCCGCACTGTGGCGTTCGTTTCGGCCGCCGTGCCGGTGAACTCAGTGTCGCCCTGGCTGGCGTGTACGTCGCCCAGGTAGAACAACGCCCCCTGGTGGAACACCGGCAGATGCATGCGATTGCCCGGCGCGGCGTCGCGAATGTCTAGATTGCCGCCCCATTCGCCCTGTCCGTCGAGACTGGTGACCACTTCGCGGTCGGGGGCCACGCCCAGCGTACCGACGAAGGGAGTGATGGGCCAGCTTAGCCGCTCGTCGAAGTGCAACGTGCCGTCGCGCATCGTGCCGCTGGGGCCGGGCGTGTGGCGGAATACCTTGGTCGTATAATCGGCCGAAAGTTCCGGCCAGCGGGTCGATTCGCCCAGCGGCCCACGCCGCGGTCCAACGGCGATCCACGAATAATCTCCGACCAGGATTTCCTCGATCGTGACCACGAGCGTGTCGCCGCGCTCGGCCCCCGCCAGCCACACCGGGCCGCCGATGGGGTTGGCCAACGGCGGCTGGCGGTCGAAACCGGGGCGCCGCCCCGGCACCGCCTTGTCGGAAGATGACTTGAAAAAGCCGGTGCTCGCGTCGTAGGTTTCGATTTTGAAACTCTCGCCGCGCTCGACGCGCAAGAGCGGTTCATCGCGCCAATCGAAGGCGTACTTGCGGGCTTGTTCACGGTCGATCCGTTGCATGGTCGCTCCTTTCATTGTCGGCCGCGTGAAGTAGAGCGTGGGAAGTAGCGGCGGTTGAAGATCTCAGGGTCGAACGGATCGACCGGCGTGTAGGGCGCGGCCGGCGGCTGCGATTCGGCTTCGGCCGCGTCGGTGGCAGGCTCGTCGAGGGCGGGCATGGCGCTGTCCATGTGCGGTGGGGCGTCGGCCGCGGCGAGATCGGACGACGAAAGCGAATCGTCGCGCTCTTGGGGCCGGCCTCGCGGCGTCGTCTGCAACAAGGGGGGCGTCGTCTGGTCGACCGTCGAGGGCTGGCTCGGCCCGCGCGGCCGGGAAACGCTTTGCACCCAGGCCAGCAGTTGCCGGTATTGAACGGCCTCGCGGTTGGTGAAGATCGCCGCCTTCGTGTTGCCGTGCTGTTGGATGGGCGCCGTCAGCAAGGGGCTGGCCATCGGCTCGGCGGCGTTGATGCACTGCCAGACGGAATGCAGGTTGCGTTGCGTCGAGCGCGGGCTGGGCGCGGCGGCCAACGACAATCGCAACAACCGCAGCTTCCCCTCCGAACGCGGACCGTGGCAGCCCGATGTGGTGCAGTTGTTGAGCAACAACGGCTGGATCGAACTGGTGAAGGTCGCGACCGAGCCTTTCGGCATGCCGCGCACCAGCCGGTCGAGGTCGTCGTTCGTCGGGCCGCGGTCAAGCGGCTTTGCCCGCATGGGGGGGATTTTGATCTCGCGGCGGGCTTGTTCCAGTCTCTTGCCGATCAGCGCCAGCCGTGGTTGCTCCGGATCGATGGCGGCCGCCGCGGCCAATTCCTTGTCGGCGCACTCGAACAACTTGTGCCGCACGCACCATTCCGCGAGACCGAGATGATCGGTGGCTTTGCCGTCCTCGATTTTCGCGCGCTTGCGCCGGTATCCGTCGACGAGGTCGTTGCACTGCATCTCGACCTCGGCCGCTCGGAGGCGAATTTCGCCCTTCGGCAAGAGCACGTAATAGTGGTCGCCCGCGGCGGTGATACGGCCGGGTAGGACCGCCCCGTTTTTCAGCAACAGCACCCCTTCCCGCGGAGTAATCCTCAGCGGCGGTTCACCGGCCAGGCCGGCGACCGCCGCGAAGAAGGCCGCGGCGCAGAGAAGCTTACGGTGGGTGCGCATCATGGTGCGGGACGGTAGGGAAATGTGGCCGCCAAGTCAAGGCCGTCAAGCCAGCCGATCGCTTGCCGTCGGCAAGGGCCCTACGAGGCTTGTTTCCGTGTCCCGCATGCGGCGGACACCGCGCAACCGGTCGCGCAGCTTTGGCAGCCCCCTCCCGAGGCCTCATCCGTGCCGCAGCCCGGCCCGCAGCCTTCGGTCAACGCGCCGGCGAAGGCCTGGAATTGCACCTGCGTGTCGTAGATCGCCGCCAGCTCGCTGGTGACGGTTTCCAACTCCGGCGGCTGACGGCCTAGAAAATAGAACACCAGCGTCCGGCCGTCGAACAAGTGCTCCACGTCCACGAGCGCCACCTCGAGCCTTAGCTCCCTGAGACGGCCGGCGCAGGCTGCGTAGGCTGCCTCGCGGTTCTTCCGTAGCCGGACTTCGAGCAACTGGTCTTCAATCGTCATGCCGCGGACGATCGCCCCATCGGCTTCGGCCGGGCTCTCGCCGGACGGAGCGGCAAGGACTTCGCCGACCTCCAGCCCCCTCGCGGTCCGCACAATGACCCGCGCATCGCGCGGGTAGCGCGTGCTATCGACCGCCGCAAAGCGGCCGACCTGTGAGAACGCGCCGACGCGAACCAAGTGAAAGCGGGCCATGTTTCCATTCTGCCTGACGATGGCGACCGTGCCAAGGGCGCCGAATCGCGATTGTTCCGAACCGGGGCGCACGAGTAATATGTGGGATCGGTGTTCCCTCTTCAATCACTCGCATCTCACGAAACGGAGTTCAAGCATGCCGCGGATTCACCTGATCGCCGCTCTCCTTGCCAGTTGTGCGTGTACGAAACCAGCTTTCGCGGCGCGCGAACCCGCCGAGTCCGTTCGGCTCGCGGACCAGGTGCTGCACGAAATCATGTCGATCCCGGCACGACGAATTCCGGAACAACTGTTGGCGGACGCCCAAGGTCTCGTGATCATCCCCGGCGTCATCAAGATCGGCTTCGTCGGCGGCATTCGCCGCGGGCGAGGGGTTGTGCTCGTTCGGGACAGCGAGGGCGCATGGAGCATTCCGCAGTTTGTGACACTGACCGGCGGCAGCGTCGGCTGGCAGGTCGGCGTACAGGCCACCGACGTGGTGCTGGTCTTCCGTACCAAACAGAGCGTCGAAAATCTGCTCGGCGGCAAGTTCACTCTGGGCGCCGACGCGTCGGTTGCCGCCGGGCCGGTCGGACGCAGCGCCGAAGCCGCCACGGATACGCACTTGGAGGCCGAAATCTTGTCGTACTCTCGCAGTCGAGGCGTGTTCGCGGGCGTTGCGATCGACGGCACGGCGATCGAAATTGACGAGGCGGCCCATCAGGTGTTCTACGGCACGCCGACGACCGAGCCGCCGTTTCAGGTGCCCGAATCCGCCATGAAGTTGTTGCAGGACGTGGAAACATTGACCGCCGCGGACGACGGCGCGACGTTGGCTCCCCCGACGCCGCCCGCGGATGGAGCCGCGTCCACGTTGGATGCGTTGCGCCGGGCGTTGGCGCGGGAAAGCCGTGAGCTTGATGCCCTGCTCAACCAGAACTGGCGGCGATACCTTGTTTTGCCCAAAGAAGTGTTCTCCGAAGCGGCGACGCCGAAGGTCGAAGCCGTGCTGGCGGCATTGGAAAAATTTGACCGTGCGGCAAAAGACCCGAAGTACCGAGCTTTGACGGAGCGACGCGAGTTTCAAGCAACTCACGAACGGTTGCGCGAGTACGCCGAAGCTCTCGATGCGGGGTTGCAGTCGCCCACGCTGGACCTCCCTCCGCCTCCTGATGAGCGAGGCGACGAGCAGGCCACAGGGTCGCCACAGGGTCCATTGAGAGGGCTCGGCGACCCTAGCCCGGATTCGGCCGTTCCGCGGCCCCGCGACGACTGAGCGCCGCTGGGCGTGGGAACGCGGAGCCGTTCCCACGCGGAGCGTGGGAACGAGCGAACGCTGGGCCTTGCTTGCGCCGCGGGTTGGTGTGTGACCGTCAATAATCCGGGCTAACCGCCTCCGGCCGCCGCCGCTGGGCCGTCCGACAACTTGCGGGCATTCATGGGGGCGTCAGGCTTCTTGCCGGCGTCGAACAGCGCGAACGACTTGACGTGCTCGACGACCTTGGGCGCGGCGATGTACGTCGTCCAAGCATGCTTCTTGCCCACCGCGTCGGCGACGTTGACTTCGACGATTTTCTCACGGTCTTCTCCCCGCCGCGCCGCCGCGCCCATGCCCGCCGCGCCCAGCGGCGCGCCGCCGCCCGGTGAAAGGAAACGATAGAACCTCAGCACTCGGTCGTCGGGGTTGACCAGCACCGCCATTTGCTCGACGGCGCTTAACGCCCGGCCGTGCCGCCCGCCGGGCAGGAGCCAGTCGCCGTCGACGGCGGCGGCCAACAGCACCGCCCGTAAGCGCGGCGCCGATTCACGCCGCCCTGGCGGCAAACCATGGCCATCGAGCCGGCCGCCTCCCATGAGGTGCAAGGCGCCCGTGACCGTGCGAGCGCCCAAGCTATAACCCACCAGGCTCGCCGGCGCCTCGTCGCCAAGCCTCTCGACGAACGCCGCCAGATAGTAGGCCTCGATCTCGGCACGCTGTGCTTTGATCCGCGCGTCGCGGCGGAACGGGCCGGGAATGTGCTCGCTGGGCCACGACCAGACGATCAATCGAAAGGGCCTGGCCGGCGCGTCGCCGCGGCGGAACTCGCGAAACACCTCGGTCCCCTTGGCGATCGCTTGTTCATGGTCCGTGTCGTTGCCATGCACCAGCACCGTCGTCACCAGCCGTGAATCGCCCGCCGAGAATAGTTCATCGAGCGTCGAGTCCGTCCAGCCGGCTTGCGGGCGACGGCGCCAGACGCGCGGCCGAAGGTCGTGGGGTTTCGGGACGCCGTCGTGCGGCAAACCACGCGTGCTGACCAGCCAGAATTGATGGTCCGGGGGCGAGACTTTTTCGGAACCGCTCGCCGTGGGTTCCCGCCCCAGGGCGCGGCGCGGCGCGGCGACCACGGTCGGCGACGAGGGCCGGCTCGGCGCGTTGTCGGCGCGCGCCCGTACACCGGCCAGTGCCAAGATCGCCATGACCGCGGTCCATCGCGCGCGGCGGCGGTGGAAATCATTCTTGGCGAGGCTGCTGCGCATCGACATGGGGTGCTGGGGTCTGGCGATGATAAGAAACAACCGCCTGAACTCTTACGATCTTCGCATACGGTTCTGTAGGGAACGCCCTCCGTGTGGCGTTCCGCGAGGCGGGTGCGACGTCTCTTGGCGGGCCACGGAACGCCACGGAGGGCGTTCCCTACAGAGTCGGCCCCGTAGCGGGTCGTCGTTCCTCAAGTGTAACCCCCGGATCGGCGCGGTGCGGCGAAAAAGCCGCGCCGGCTGGTGAGAAAAATCCGCGCGTTGCGTTTGCACTTCGTCGGGCGTGTTGTAGAGTTGCTTGACTTGATTCACCGCGTCGCTTGAACGCGACCGTTGTTCCGAATTCACAGAGGAGAGCCATGAGAAGGCTATTGATTTTGACGACCGTGGCGGTCTTGACGGCCAGCGCCGGCGGCTGCCAGTTGTTCAACCGCGGCAGCTCGTGCGGCCGTACCAGCTCGACCTACTCGGCCGATCCCTGCATGCAAGCGCCGTCAGTGTCGATGCCGTCCGACGGGACAATCCTGCCTGGCCCATCGTACACCAACTAACGTCTCCTCGGAGTCCCCCGCTCCGAAGTCCGCCGCGGGTCGCCCGCGAGGCGCTCGTGCCATCCTGAACACGACGCCTCGCGGGGCGACACGGCGCGCGGAACAGGGGCTAACGCGGGGGCACCCGCGCAGCGGGTCGGCTCGCCTTGCGGATCGTCGATCAACAATCGCCACGACCGCTGGCGCCGTGGCGTCGCCAATGGCATCGCATCGAAGGAAACTCGCCATGTCGGTCTCCAAGGCCCATGCCCACGCGCGGCCGCGATTTTTCGGCCGCTTGATTCTGCGTCGCGTCTTCGACGCCGCCCACGCGCGCCCGCGCCCGCACCTGTTTGTCGCCAGCCGGCCACCCGGTCCCGGCTCGGTGCAGTCGTCGCCCTGAGTGGCGGTCGATCGTTGACTCGTTCCCGCGCGTGGTTACAATCACGTCCATGCCGCAATTGGACGATCTTTCGCGCGACCAGGCCCACCTGATCCACTCGCTTCACCGCCGCGAGGCGCAGGCCAAAGCCCACGTCTGGGTGCGGGGCCACGGCGCCGTGCTGGTCGACCATGACGGCAAGGAGTACCTCGACGGCCTGGCCGGCCTCTGGAACGTCGTCGTCGGCCACGGCCGCCGCGAATTGGCCGACGCCGCGGCGCGGCAAATGAGCGAATTGGCCTATGCCTCGAGCTACGCCGGCAGCGGCAACCTCCCGGCCATCGACCTGGCCGAGCGTCTGGCGGGGCTCTGCTACCCCGGCATCAACCGCTTCTTTTTCACGTCGGGCGGGGCTGAGTCGAACGAGTCGGCTTTCAAGACGGCGCGCTACCATTGGAAGCTCGCCGGCAAGCCCGGCAAGTCAAAAGTCGTCAGCCGCGTCTGGGGCTATCATGGAGTGACGCTGGCCGCCATGTCCGCCACCGGCATCGCTTCCTACTGGACAATGTTCGAGCCGCGCACGCCCGGCTTCGTCCACATCGAAAGCCCCTATCCGTACCGCTTCCAAGGGGTTTCGACGTCGGATCCGTCGCGCACGAACGGCGAACAAGCCGCTGATTTGCTGGAAGCCGCCCTCCTGCGTGAAGATCCCGAGACCGTCGCGGCGTTCCTGGCCGAGCCGGTGCAGGGGGCCGGCGGCGTGATCGTGCCGCCCGACGATTACTGGCCGCGCATCCGCGAAATCTGCGACCGCTACGACGTGCTCTTGATCGCCGACGAAGTGATTACCGGCTTCGGCCGGACGGGCGAGTGGTTCGGTCTGTCGCGCTACGGCATCGAGCCGGACATCGTCAGCTTCGCCAAGGGCATCACCAGCGGCTACTTTCCGCTGGGCGGAATCGGCGTCAGCGACCGTATCGCCGCTACGATCGACGGCGCGGCCGAAGACCGCGCTTGGATGCACGCCTTCACCTATTCCGGTCACCCGGTGGGCTGCGCCGTGGCACTGGCCAACATCGAGATCATCCAGCGTGAAGGGCTGGTCGAACGGGCCGGCGAGTTGGGCCGCCGTTTACTGGCGGGCTTGCGCACACTCTCCTCGCACCGGCACGTCGGCGACGTCCGCGGTCAGGGCTTGATGTGCGCCGTCGAACTGGTGGCCGACAAGGCGACCCAAGCCGAGTTTCCCGCGGCGGAAAAGGTGGGTGCCCGCGTTCATGCGGCCACGCAAGAGCGCGGCCTGTTCACGCGGCTTCGCGGCGACGTCTACAACCTCGCTCCGTGCTTTGTCACGACCGAAGACCAGATCGACCGGATGGTCGAGATTCTCGGAGAATCGATCCAGGCGATTCTGGGGCCGTAGCGGCGGTGCCTCGAAAGCCTGATAACCTACGGGCGACGAGAAGCGCCTTGCCGACGACGCCTTGCCGCCCGCGGCGAACAACGCTATTTTGAACCCCATGTCACGTGTCGTGTTGGCCATGTCGGGAGGAGTCGATAGCAGTGTCGCGGCGCACCTGCTGCGCGACGCGGGGCACGATGTGATCGGGCTCTTCATGCGGCACGGCGAACATCGGGAGACGGCCTGCCGAGCCAGTACCGACGGAAACGGCGCGAGCAGCGAGCCGAGGGGGCTGTTGCCCATTGTGCCGATCCGGCCGAACCACAAGCAAGGCTGCTGCGGAGCCAGCGACGCCGACGACGCGCGGCGCGTCGCCGACCGGCTCGACATTCCGTTTTACGCTCTGAACTTCGAGCAGGAGTTCGGCCGCATCATCGACTACTTCGTCGACGAGTACACCGCCGGCCGCACGCCGAACCCTTGCGTGATGTGCAACAACTGGCTCAAGTTCGGCAGGCTGCGCGATTATGCCGACGGCGTCGGGGCCGAATTCATCGCCACTGGACACTATGCGCGCCTCGAAACAGCCGTGCCAGCGCTGGGCCACCTGCCCGCCCCAGATCCTCGGCCGGCACTGCGCCGAGGACGCGACGACTCGAAAGACCAATCGTACGTGCTGTTCGGCATCGACCGCGACGTGCTGCCGCGGGTGCTGTTTCCCGTGGGCAACCACCGCAAGGAGGCGATCCGCGAGATGGCCGCGCAGCTCGGGATGCGAGTGGCCGACAAGCCCGACAGCCAGGAGATCTGTTTCGTGCCCCAGGGCGACTACGCCGAGTTCGTCCGCCGGCGCCGCGGCGACGACGAAGACCGCTCCGGCGAGATCGTCACCACCCAGGGCGCGGTGGTCGGACGGCACGACGGGATCGAAGGCTTTACCATCGGTCAGCGCAAGGGGCTGGGTGTGGCGTTGGGCGAGCCGCGGTACGTCGTGCGGCTCGAGCGCGAGGCGCGGCGGGTCGTCATCGGCCGCTATGAAGAACTGGCCCGCCACAGCCTCACGGCGCGCCAGGCAAACTGGCTTGTTGAACCGCCGGGCGGGCCTTTCAAATGCCGCGTGCAGTTGCGTTACCGCAGTCCGGCCGTGGAGGCGACCGTCGAGCCGTTGCCGGGCGACCGGCTGCGAGTCGACTTGCACGAGCCGCGTTTTGGCGTGGCGCCCGGCCAGGCCGTGGTTTGCTACGAAGACGACCGGGTGCTGGGCGGCGGCTGGATCGAATGAAACGGTCTGTAGCCGGATTCGCAAGAATTCGGGATTGGCGTAGCCGGATTCGCAAGAATTCGGGGTTTGACGTCGCGCGAACCGCCTGAATTCTTGCGAATTCAGCTACTGGTTACGGGCCATTCGATCAAGTATGCTGGTGGCAGTAACCGTATCGACGGCACGCACCGAAATTCTCACGAATTCCGCTACACCGTTCGTTTTATCAGAGGAATTTCTTCATGTTTCCCGAATCCGCGTGGTTGCTGGCCCAAAGGGGCATCAGCGAGAGCCAGATCGCCATGGCTATCGCCGTCGTCTTCCTGGCGGGCATCGCGGTGACGCTCGCGCTGTTGATGATGATGTACGGCAACATCTGGTTCCAGGCCTACATGTCGAATGCGCGCGTGAGCCTGCTGAGCCTAGTGGGCATGAGCCTGCGGCAGGTCAACGCGCGGCTGATCGTGCAATCGAAAATCATGGCCATGCAGGCGGGTATCGCCAACGACGCTTCGGCCGGCATCAGCACGCGCCGACTGGAGGCCCATTACCTGGCCGGCGGCAACGTGCCGGGCGTGATCCGGGCGATCATCGCCGCCCACCGGGCCGACATCGACCTCGATTTCGACCGGGCCGCGGCGATCGACCTGGCCGGCCGCGACGTGCTCGACGCCGTGCAGACCAGCGTTTCGCCCAAGGTGATCGACTGCCCCGACCCGCAGAAATCGAAGAAGCCCACCTTGAGCGCCATCGCCAAGAACGGCGTCGAATTGCGGGTGCGGGCGCGGGTCACGGTGCGGACGAACATCAAGCAACTCATCGGCGGGGCGACCGAGGAGACGGTCATTGCACGCGTCGGCGAAGGCATCATCACGGCCATCGGCTCCTCGACCGATCACTTCCTGGTGATGGAAAAGCCCGACCTGATCTCGAAGGCGGTGCTGGCACGCGGTCTCGACGCGCAGACGGCGTTCGAGATCGTTTCGATCGACATCGCCGACATTGAAGTGGGCGAGAACATCGGCGCGCGCTTGCAGGCCGACCAGGCCGAGGCCGACACCCGCGTGGCACGCGCCCGCGCCGAGGAGCGGCGGGCGGTGGCCATCGCCCGCGAGCAGGAGATGCGGGCCAAGGTGGCCGAGAATCGCGCCCGCGTCGTATTGGCCGAGGCCGAGGTGCCCTTGGCCATGGCCGCGGCCTTTCGCGAAGGGAATTTCATCGGACGCGCGGAAACCGCGGCCGGCAACGGGGCGCCGTAGCCGCCGTAGCCCGGCCTGCCCGGCAACTGGAAATCGGTGCGGTTTCTCACTATACTTCACGCGGCCGACAATGAGACATTGTGCCACGAGAAAGCGGTGGCTGGTGGCAGAGCCTAAGCGATGCCCCGGATAGATAGCGACCGGGGCATCGCTTAGGCTCTGCCCCAGCCACCGTGAATGTTTCATTCTCGACCGCGTGAAGTATATACTGAACCTTCGTCGCGTCGGCTGCGTAGTGGGCCATTACAGACACCGAGTCGTCGTGGAGAATTGCCTCTTGCAGGGTGCCGTCTTGAAAGCCGCCAATTCACCGCGGAACTCCAATCCGCCACCGGCCGCCAAGCCGCCACCGGCCGCCAAGCCGCCACCGGCAGCCGATCGACCACCGGCAGCCGATACGTCGGCCCGTGTGCGCCGCGAGGTGTGGTACGAGGGCCGGGTGCAAGGCGTGGGATTTCGATACACGACGCGACGGATCGCGGATCGCTTCCAGGTGACGGGCTTCGTGAAGAACCTGCCGGACGGCAGGGTCTGGCTGGTGGCGGAGGGTGCGGCTGACGAGATCGAGCGGTTCCTGGGGGCCGTGCAGGTCGAGTTGGGACGTACCATCGCGGCCACGCGGCGGCGCGGGGGCGCGGCGAGCGATGAATTTTCCGATTTCGGGATTTCCTTATAAGGCGAGGCGTCGATGGCTCTGATTGAAAAAACTTGGCAATGGCTGCCGACTCCGTTGGACGCGGCCCTGTTTGGTGGGACGGCGCTGGTCGCGTTGATCGCGGTCTTCGCCTTGTTGCGACTCGCCTTTCCCAAAGTCGCGGCGATTTCGCTGACGACGGCCCAATGGGCGTGGTTCCAGCCCTTGTTCTGGGTGATGCTGGTGTTGGGCACCTTGCTGCTGATGCTGTTCACATGGGTTCCCTACAGCACCTTCGGCGAAGACGTGAAGATGTTCAAGGAAACCAGCCTGACGCTGGTGATGTTGTTTTCGATCATCCTGGCCGTGTGGACCGCAAGCGTGTCGATCGCCGACGAACTCGAAGGCCGCACGGCATTGACGGTGCTCTCCAAACCGATCAGCCGCCGGCAGTTCGTTGTCGGCAAGTTTTTGGGCGTGTTGGCGCCGGCCTACACGCTGTTCGTGCTGCTTTCGATCGTGTTCCTGGCCACGATTTCCTATAAAGTCGTGTACGATGCCCGCGAAAACTCGCTTCCGGCGCCGGAAAGCGAGCAAATCAAGTTCGAAATGGCGCGCACGGTGCGCCCCTTGGTGCTGGCCTTCTTTGAGACCGTGGTGCTGACTTCGATCACGATCGCCCTTTCCACGCGGATGTCGATGTTGCCCAACTTGACGATTCTCTTTTCGATCTACGTCCTGGGGCACCTGACGCAGCTTTTGGTGCAGTCGTCGATCGGGCAGTTACGGTTGGTGAAGTTCATGGGCCAGTTCATCGCCACGGTGCTGCCGGTGCTCGACTATTACAAGTGCGATGCCGCCATCGCCGCCGACCGGGTCATACCGTGGCAGTACGTCGGCGAGGCGTTCGTTTACACCTTGCTCTACAGTGCGATCGCAATGCTCGTCTCGCTGCTCTCGTTTGAAAACCGGGATTTGGCGTGACGGCTACCCAGATTATTCATGGTCCCCACACTAACCCGCAGCGCAAGCAAGGCTCAGCGTTGAACTTACCTCCCACGAACCGCGCCGTCGTGCCGCTCGCCGCGAAGCTTTCGTCGGGTAAAGGTACGGTTTTGCCAGTTTTTTCGGAAGCTGCGCCGCGAGCTTCTTGGAACTATACCTTCGCGGCGTCGTGGAGCACAACGTCGCGCAGGTCGAGGCGAGCGCCCTCACGCGCCCGCTCGTCCGCCTTGTGATCGGCGGCCCGTGGACGGGAAGCGTCTCCGACCTTCTGTACGCGGTCGAGACGTTGGCGGGGCGCTCCGGCGTGCGGCATGGAGGGTGGCCACGGAACCTGGTGCGTTTCGCCGGGTGCATCCGCCGCCTCGCCCCGAACCTGCGCTCAATTGGGGTCTCGGTCGAGTTCGAGCGGCAGAGCCGGTCGCGCCGCCGGTTGATAACGCTTTCAGTGTCGGACGCGGCGCTTGCTGCCGCGGAGGGGGTCGCGGGCGCGTCCACTGGAGGAACCCTTCAATACGGACTTTTTAACCCCATGACGTAACCCTTGTACATCACCAGAACGCCCCAGACCGCCGTTCGTTCCGCCACCGCTCCTTCCCGGTGGTTACGGCGGTCTCACCCTCGAGGCGTGGCGCGAGATCGTCGAGGTGGCGTATGACGAGGCCCTCCTCGGCGACGACCGAGCGCGCATCTGGATTCAGCGCGCTATCGGGCTCGCGGACGCCGCGCGAATCGAACGCGCGGTGCGCGCCGTCCAGGCGCATGTGGTATTCACCGACGTTTTGGACGCGGTCGAAGAAGCGCGCTGCGTTTCATCAGGGTCGCCGCGAGCCGCCCAAGACGAGGACGAATCGCATCGCGCACCCGAGCGCGAGGAGCCGAGCTATTGGCCCGTTGTTTTCGAGGTAGTTACGCCGGCGGCGTGGCAACGGCTAATCGAGGCGGCGACGGGCCAGGCTCGCGCCGGAGACCCTCGGGCGCGCGAATGGATCGCGAGCGTCCTGGGCGCGGACAGCGCGATTGAAGAGTTCGGGCGGGCGGACGCTTCGGCCCAGTACGTCACGATCTCGACGCTGAAGCGCGCCCTGGAGCGGGGCCGGCGCGGATCGGACATCCCTCCGTACTCCGAATATTAGCGGTGTCGAGCGCCCCGCTTTCCGACCGTGCCGCGTCGCGGCGCGAAAAAAAAACAACTCCGAAACCCCTCCCAAAGAGATCCAAAGGAGCGTGGCGTAACGCGAAGGGTGGGGATGCAATTGGATGCCGCTTACGCGGCTCGCTCAGACGTCATGGGGTATTCGGAAGTCGTTTTTTTTCGCTTCGCTGGCGTTTTCTTTTTCGCACGTTCGTTGCTGCGCAACGAGCGCGCTTTTTTCGGGAAAATGATCCCTGCCGTTTCGTGGGCCGCCCCGCGGACCCCGCGAGCTTGCGCCGCGGGTTGGTGTGGGGGCAGTCTGCGCTCGCTTCCCCTGGGACCATGAATAATACGGGCTAGCGGTTCCCTCCCCTGGCAACCTCGCCGCGCGGGCGATAACATCAGGGGGATGTTCCATCGTCTCGGCGGATTCGTCTCACGTCATTGGCTGCTGGTGATCCTGGCCTGGATCGTCGCCGCGGCCGCATTGCATGCCGTCGCCCCCCGCTGGGACGACGTGACCCGCGACGGCGACCTGGCGTATCTGCCCTCCACAATGCTCAGCGTGCGGGGAGAGGCGTTGCTCGCGCGGGCATTTCCCGATCACCGCTCGAAAAGCCAAATCGTGCTCGTTTGTCAACGAGAGAACGGTCCCCTGACCTCGGATGACCTTCGGACCATCGACCAACTGGCGGGCCGGTTCGATCCAGGCGCTCGCGACGGCCCCCGGCTCGGGCAGCTTGCCGAGCAACTGGCGGGCCGGTTCCATCCCGATACCAGTCAAAACCTTCCGGTGATCGGCGTCTGGACGCCCTGGACCGAACTCATCGGCAAGAAACTCAAGAGCGACGACCGTCACGCGGCACTGATCGTGCTCTTGATGAGCAACGAATTCATGGCCGTCGACAACATCCGGGTACTCGCCGCCGTGCGCGCGGAGCTGGACGACCTGCGCCGCGCCGCGAACTTCCCGCCGGGGCTGAAGGTGGAAGTTTCGGGCTCGGCCGCCATCGGTGGCGATATGCTCGGCTCAGCCGCCGAAAGCATACGCAACACGGAACGGGCCACCGTGATCTTGGTCGTTGCGATCCTTCTGATCGTTTACCGCGCCCCGGTGCTGGTCGTCATTCCGCTGGCGACGATCGTGCTTTCCGTCGTCATATCGCTCGATCTGGTGGCCCAGTTGACTGAAATTCATCGGCTGCCGTGGCTGGATTGGGTCGATTTCAAGGTTTTTAAGACGACGAAGATTTTCATCGTCGTGATCCTGTTCGGCTCGGGCACCGACTTTTGCCTGTTTCTCATCTCGCGTTATCAGGAAGAATTGGATCATGGCCAGCCGAGGGCCGAGGCGGTGGCGGTCGCGTTGGGGCAGGTGGGCGAGGCGCTGGCCGGCAGCGCGGCGACGACCATACTGGGCCTGAGCACACTGTTTTTCGCCTCATTCGGCAAATACCGTAGTAGTGGGCCGGCCGTCGCGCTGTGCCTGGCAGTGACGCTGGCCGCTTGCCTGACGCTGGCGCCCGCGCTGTTGCGGGCGTTCGGCCGAATCGTATTTTGGCCGTTTGGGCCGCGTCGCGGGGCTGGCGCCCCGCGAGAAGAACAGGGGGCTAACGCCCCCCGCTCGCCAGGACAATGCCTGTTCGGGGGGTTTTGGCAATGGGTCAGCCGCGCGGTCGTCGCGCGACCCGGACTCATTCTCGTGGCCAGCGTGCTGCTCATGGCGCCTTTGGCCTACCGCGGCCTGTCGGTGCGAGTCAGCTACAACTTGCTCGATGAATTGCAAGGCGACCGCCCCAGCGTGGTCGGCACCCAACTCTTGCGCCGTCACTTCCACGCCGGCGACACGGGCCCGGTCACGGTGCTGGCGCATCGCCGCGGGGCCGGGTTCGGCAGCAAGTCATCCGGCGCCGAGATCTCCAAGCTGACCCGGATTCTGGCTGAGGTGCCGGGCGTGGCAAGCGTCCGAAGCTTCTCCGAGCCGTTGGGCGAAAAGCCCGGCTCCAGGGCCGGCCTATGGAAGCTGGCCGTGAAGAACCATCCCCAGACCAAGGCGATTTTCGTGTCCGCGGCGCCCGATCTGGCAGGCGACGTGACCCGCCTCAACGTCATCCTCAAGCACGACCCCTTTTCGCGGGAGGCGGTCGGGGTGCTCGACGAAATCGACCGTCGTTTGCTCGCGCTCTCCGACGATGCGACTTCGTTCTGGTACGACGATCGTGCCGACGACCAACGTCTCAAAGAGCCTGAGTTCCTTTTCGCGGGCACCACGGCCGGCATCCGCGATCTGAAGGCCGTCACTCAAAGCGACCTGACGGTTATCCAGCGGGCCGTGGTGATCGTGGTGCTGATGGTGTTGATCGCCATCCTGCGGCGGCCGCTGATTTGCCTTTATTTGATCCTCTCGGTGCTGTTCAGCTACCTGGTCACGATGGGGGCGACGGAGTTGGTGTTCGGTTCGCTCTACGCTCCTTTCGACGGGCTCGATTGGAAGGTGCCGATCTTCGTGTTCGTGATCCTGGTCGCGGTGGGCGAGGACTACAACATCTATCTCGTCACTCGAGTGCTCGAAGAGCAACGGCGTTGGGGGTTGATGAAGGGGCTGCGGATCGCGGTTGAAAAGACGGGTGGCATCATCACCAGTTGCGGGCTGATCATGGCCGGCACGTTCGTCTCGATGATGTTCGGCACGCTACGCGGCATGCTGGAACTGGGATTCGCCCTCAGCCTGGGGGTGGTTCTCGACACCCTCATCGTGCGGCCCGTGCTCGTACCGGCCTTTTTGGCGCTGCTCTACCGCCGCTCCGCGGCGCCGGCCGCCTTCAACTCGGCCGCCACGAGGCCCTTGGCCTTGCCCCTTTCACATGCCGAGCCGGCCAGCCGGAATTAGCCCTCCACTCTGGTCTCTGGGGAACGAGCGCAGACTGCCGTCACACTAACCCGCAGCGCAAGCTCGGGGGGGGGGTCCGTGGCGGCCCACGAATCAGGCAGGATCATTTTTACGAAAAAAACACGCATGTTGCGCAGCAACAGGCGTGCAAAAGAAAACGGTAGCGAAGCGAAAAAAAACGATCTCCGAATACCCCATGACGTCTGTAACCGTTCACGCGTCGGGGAGCAGCGAGGGGGCGGATTGATGGTGGAAGTGGGCTTCCACGGCGGTGGTCAGGTAGGCGAAGATCGAGCGGCCCTGGAGCCTGCACGTCTCGCTGACCGTTAGCATCCGCTCGATGAAACGGCTGCCCGCCGCGCTCTGCGTGCCGAACGATAGCTTCCGATAAATCACGGCCGGACGAAGCGCCCGTTCGGCCGTGTTATTGGTGGGCTCGATGCCTTGAACATCCACGAACGTCCACAGCCATTCGCGATGGTTGGAGAGTTCCCGACATGTGCCGACCAGGCGCGCGTTGCCGCTGAACGCCCCGCGCAGCAACAAGCGGTTGACTTGCTGCCGGATCGGAGACATGTCACGCTGGAACGCGTCCCAGGTCAGTTTGCCTAATTTGTAACGCCACCAGGTATCGAACATCAGCCGGACTTGTCGCGTCAGGTCGTGCCCCAGGCGCCCGCCGGGCGTCCGCAATCGGCCCAAGAGGTGGTTGAACACCTGCGGGCAATCGAGTCTGTAGGGAACGCCCTCGCCTGTGTTCCGCCGGACGGCGTTTCGCTGGATGGCGTTTCGCTGGCATCTTCTTTTTCTGTAGGGAACGCCCTCCGTGGCGTTCCGCTGGGCGGCGTTTCGCCGGCCCTCACATGGCACGCCGCGCCCGTCGCGGCCCGGCGCGTGCCGCGCCTTCCCTTGCTGATCGCCGCCTCCGCCGGGGCCTTGCTGCTGGCGGGCATCATCATCGTGATTCGCAACAAAGACGGCAGCATCTCGCGTACGGTCGAGGTCGGTCCCGATCAAACGGCGACGATCGAACAGCGCGCTGCTTCTCTTCCGTCGGCGGATCGTGGCGACGGTGGCGAGCCGCCGGCCGTGCCGGCGGCCACGGCCGGCAAAGACGGCCGACGCGCCACCAGCCCCGCCGACACAAGCGACCCCGCGCCGGGCGGCGCCAAGGCCGAGCCCGCCGCGCCGCTGGCCAGCGCCGCTACGTCCCTGCCCGATGATCCGCTGCCCTTCGTCGTATCGCGGCCAGGGGGCGAGCCACGGCGGTTCAAGCACCTCTCGGCCGTGCTGCCCGTGCTGCGCGACGGCGACGAAATCGAAGTCCACGGCAATGGACCCTTCAAGGTGCCCCAAGTCCAGCTTAAGAACAAAGGCATGGTCATCCGGGCCGCAGCGGGCTACCGGCCGCGCTTCGTGGCGCCCACCGACGTTTCCGTTTGGTTCATTCTCCACGGCGGCCCGCTGATTGTTGAAGGCTGCGACCTCGAGCCGGGAAACCGCTATATTTTTCAAGGCGGCGGCGCGCCATGGACCATCCGCCATTGCCGTATCTTGAAGACGAACGTGGGCACCATCGAGTACGACGGGCCCAAGCTGTCGATCAGCGACTCGTACTTGTGCGGCACAAGGATCGGCGTGGCGGGGGGCGCCCACGTCGACCTGAGCGGCAACATTGCCTGCATGAGTAATTTCATCCTCATTCTCGGCCCGAAGGCGGGCGCCGGGCACAAGGTCCGTCTCACGCGCAATACGTTTAGTCGTTGCGGCCCCGTCGTCACCTTGCAAAACGGCGACCCAACGGGCGACGGTGTCGAGATCGAGGCCGTCGGCAATATCTTCGATTGCGACACGGCAGTGTGGGACCGACGAGCGGACGGCGTGAAGATTACTTGGCAGGGACGCGACAATCTCTATGGACCCAACGCGATGCATTTGGATGCTGAAGGGCTGCGTTCGCCCACCGATCCCGTTCACATGTCGCCTCCGCAGAATCTGACCGATTGGGCCCAATACTGGGGCCACGACGAACCCGGCTCGCGGCAGGTCGAGCGGTTCGTCTATCAATACGATTCCGTCGCCATCGATCCGCCGCCCCATTCGATCGCCACTCTGCGCCGGTTAAGCGACGAATTGCACGCGAAATACGGTGAAAAGCTGGCAGGCGTCGGTCCCGACTGGGATCTGGTCGGTCCCGGTGAGCCTTACTTGCGCGCGCTGGCGCTGGCTGGCCGCCCGGTGCCCGACGACAAGCTGCGCCCCGAGCCGCCCGAGGAGGGGCCGTTCGTCGTGACGCGCGGCGACGACCCGCCGCGCGGCTACCCAACGCTGCCAGAGGCCGTTCAGGCGGCGGCCAACGGCGACGTCGAAATTCGCATTGACGGCCTCTTTGAGAGCGGCGATATCCACGGGCAAGGCTCGGAACTCACCATTCGCGCCGCGCCCGGCTATGTGCCGGTGCTCGAAGGGGTCCTTCGCGTCTTCGGCGTGAGCCGATTGGTCGTCGAAGGGGTCGAGTTCCGGGGCGCCGGGATCGACGTCACGGGGGCTGGGGCGGCCACAATGCGAATCGCCAACTGTTCATTCGACGGCGAGCGAGACTTGGGTGGCTGGACGCATGGCACAATGCCGCCGCAATTTGAAATCGAGAATTCCTTCGTCGCGAGCCCGGTTCGTTTCTATCACACCACGCAGGGCGGCGAATGGACCATCCATAATTCGTTAGTCGGACGAATCAGTGACTGGGGCCCCCACCCGCAAAAACTGCGTTTCGACCGTTCGCTGCTCTGGTATCCCCTGCAAGCAGGAATTCCGGTCGAGGGTGGTGAGGTCGAAGCGCGCGGCTCGTGGTTCGAGTTGGCCGAACGCTCCGAAACGCTGCCGAGGGCCTGGTCGGGCTCGCGCAACTTTTACCGCACGGCAGGCCAGCCCTGGCTCGACATTCTGAAGCGGGACGCCAAGATCGTGGAGGAGGGTTCGTTCGAGGCCGACTCGCTCTTCTGCGAGCCGGCCCAATGGCGGCTATTGGCCATCGAGCCGAACCCCGACGGCGCGCCGCTTTCCGCCGAGATCGGCGCCAACGTCGACCGCGTCGCCCGCACCGCGACGCCGGAGTCCCAGCCTTGACGAGCAGCGGCTTGAGGCCAGGGGCTGCTTGCCCCCTGGTTGTTCTACACATCTTTTTGAGGCCAGGGGCTTGCCCCCTGGAGATTCACGCTCGTTTCTACATACGCTGGCCCCCAATTCACCTGCTTTTCGTCCGTGTCGCCTCGCAGTCCGCCTCCGGCGGCCTGCGAGTAAGTTGGAAAACGTCGACGGCGAGTTGCGACGGAGACACGATGGGTTCAACTCTTGGCGGCAGCGATCCGTTGCACGACCTCCCCGACGATGAAAAAAAACGAGAGGTGAATATTACGATCAAGGCGCCGCCATCGGCTGTCGCGCTTTACCACTCGCTGCTGATGAAAGAGTGGACCCAAGGCACTCTGGAAAAAGTGTTGCGCCTCCTGTGGGAGGAGATCTCCGAGAATGGTGAATTGGACACCTTGTCGTTCCGCGACGTGCTTTGTCCGGACGTCGCGGTGCGGCCCCTCCGCGGCGTACACCAAGAGGTCGTCCAGCGGACCCAGAGCTTGCTGTTCCTGATGGCGGTACATTACCTCCTGCCCGCGCTCAAGGAACATGGTCACATGGCGGAACACGATTGCGCGATCAACGCCTTGTTCATGCACATCCACACGGTATGGTCGTTGGGAGATCAACAGGAACACGCGTACTACCTGCGAAGCGTGCTCATGGATTACCTGGGAGACAAGGATGGCGCCGCGGAGTCGCTACGTCTCTCGGTGGCACTTACGCCTCTGGACGACGAATCCTACCTGACCCAGGTCCAACAATATGCCTTTGCCTTGCTGGACTCCGGTCGCGTCCGTCAATCGCTCGAGTTTCTGCTTGCCACGTACAGAAACGCTCCCGAGCCGTACCTCGATGAGTTGAAGGAAATGACGATGTGCATCTACCGGCGCGGCGCCGCGAAAGCCATTTGAACGCGCGTCGCCGCAGCCGGTCCGTCGCGATGGACGCAGCCCTCGAAACACGCATCTTTTTGGTTCGTCTGGCGAATTCGTGGGTGGTTTTCTCGTCGGAGTGATGGAGTTGTTTGGGGCCAACGGAGTACGGGTTCCAAGAAAGATGAGCGGAAGCCCTGGTTTTGGCGATCCGATCGCGATAAGAGATGGGCGGAGCCTCCAAGTTATCACCCCGGAGGCCCCGCAGCCATCTTTCTTGGAATCCGTATTCGATTTCCCAGCGTTGACGTCGTGCCGAAACTGTCAATATACCATACACTTAGAGCAAAACACATGCTACGGGCACCCACGAATTCTCCGGAGGAGGCTCCTTTCAAGGCACGAGTTCCAAAACGCCCGGCAATGTGACCTTCATCGACGACGTATCCGTCAATAACACCGCGGCCGCGATTCTTCGCCCTGTCGGGCGGCGCCTCCTTCGTCAGCCGCTCCACGAGCCGCTCGACGACGGCGGTCAAGCCATCTTCCAGCGACAGATCGCCGGGCAAGAGGCCGAGCACCGCCAGCGGCGTGCCGTTTCACCGCCGGTGGCGGGCGGAGCCATGCGAAAGTGCGGCTCCGCCCCCGATCAGGTCGAGCATTTGGTTCGGCGTTTTTTCCCGCTCCCGTTCTCTTCACGAACGCGGTTCGCTGATTCGACCTGCCGCCAGAACTCCTCATGGTCCATTCCGGCCCCTTCGTCGATGCGGTGGTCTGCCGCGTCAAGGATGGTTCGCAGTTTTCGGGAATGAGCCATGAGCACCCGCTCCAACTCCTCGTCATCACTGACCCCGAGCAGCACAGCCACCGCTTTGCCACTGCGTGTTACGATAACCGGACCGGTCGCACTGGCCTTCAGGTTTAGCCATGACCATGATGATGGTCACAGCGGCACCGTTCCGTCAAGAGGTAGCGTTTTGGGCCACCGCTAACCGCCGTTCGGAACCGAACCGCGCCAACGCGGCTTTTCGCTTCGCTGCCGTTTTCTTTTGCACGCCCGTTGCTGCGCAACGAACGTGCTTGTGTCGTGAAGCAGGGCCATTGATTTTAATTCAGGACAGGTACAAGGCAATCGCCGCGACGGCGACGACGGCCAGCGCGGTCCCGGCCGCGATCAAGAGGGTCTGCTGCTGCCGCGACATTCCGCGCGCGCGTTTTGGAACCATTTTGGCCGCCGCGGGCGGACCAACGTCCATCGGCGCAATCCGCGCCGCGACCGGTACGACGCTGACGGGCACCGCCCGCGGGAGCCCGCCGGGCGTGTGCATCGTCCGCAGGGCATGGATCACTTCGGTCATCGATTGGTAGCGCTGGCGAGGATCCTTGGCCAGCATCCGCTGGAACACGGCGTCGAGCGCCGGCGGTGCGTCGCCGCGCAGGGCGACCAGCGAGGGAATCGGCTGCTCGCGATGGGCCAGCATCTTCATCACGACGTTTTTGCCGCTGTAAGGCACTTCGCCCGTCAGCAACCGGTAAAGCGTACAGCCCAGGCTGTAAATGTCGGCGCGGGCGTCGGCCTGTCGCGCGTCTTGCGCCTGTTCGGGGGCCATGTAGTCGATCGTCCCCATCATTTGCCCTTCGCGCGTCAACGGCTCGTCAGCCGGATTCGCCGGCTCTTCGAGCCGTGCCAGGCCCATGTCGAGAACCTTGACCACGCCGTCGAGGCTTACGAGCAGATTGCCGGGCTTGATGTTGCGATGGACGACGCCCTGGGCGTGGGCGTACTCCAGTCCGCGCGCCGCCTGGGCGATGAAGTTGAGCGCGTCCGCGACGGCCAACGGTCCCTGCCGTGCGAGGATCGCCGCCAGATCTTGCCCCGGAACGTATTCCATGACCAGGTAATGGCAGCCGTTGGCTTCGGCCGCGTCGAGGGCGGCCACGATATTCGGGTGCGTGAGCAGGGCGGCGGCCTTGACCTCGCGGCGGAACCGCTTGACCATGTCGGGCGAACTCACGGCGGCCGGCGAGAGCACCTTGACGGCCGCGATCCTTCCCATGCGGCGATGCGCCGCTTTATAAACGTCGCCCATCACGCCGGTCCCGACCTTTTCCAGCAACGCGTATTCGCCGAGCACGGCGCCCGGCGCGATGGGCCCCGGCGCCGCGCCCGGGGCGTTGGCCGCCTCGACGGCCGACAGGGTGGCCTTGAGCTGCGCGTCATAGACCGCCTTACGGTCGGGCGAATGCAAGCAGAGTCGCGCGGCGGAGATTTCGTTGAGCAACCGCTGCGACTCGGCCGAGTGCTTGCCCGTCTGAAATGTGCGCACATGGGCCATCTGCCGGTCGGCCGCGTTGGCGATGACGTCGGCATTGACTTCAAACGGATCGATCGCCAGCAGCCGGTAATGGTGGGGCGGCTGGTCCTTGGGCGGAATGCCGAGCCAATGATGGTAGGGGTCAAAACCGTCGGGCATCGCGGGTGAAACCATGATTGTCCCGTGTACAATGGAGTTAATGGACGCCGATCGCACGACCAACCGCCGCCAGTTTCTCACCGGCCAGGCCGCCGCCGAGGCCCTGGCCGACCTGGCGACTCGTGGCGAGGCCGGTGTGGCTTCGCCCCCAACCGCCGATCCGAACGCCGAGCCGTACCTGCTGCAGCTCGGACGCCGCGCGATGGCCTGCCAGTTCGAAGCCTATCTCAACGCCGGCCAATACCCGCACGCGACCCAAATGGTACTTGAATCGCTCGATCTGGTCGACCAACTCGAAGCGCAAATGACAGTTTACCGCGAATCGAGCGAGTTGGAACACATGAACCGTTCGGCCGCCGATGGGCCGGTTCGCGTCGAGCCGCGGCTGTTTTCGCTTTTCGAGCGGGCGGCCGAACTCTATCGGGAGACGCAAGGCGCATTCGACATCACTTCGGGACCGTTGACGAAGGTCTGGGGCTTCCATCGGCGTCAGGGCGCCGTGCCCGGCGACAACGACCTGACCGCCACTTTGGCCAAGGTCGGCGGCGACAAGCTCGAATTCGACGGCAAAGCCGGCACCGTGCGGTTCTTGGCGCCGGGCATGGAGTTGAATCTGGGAGCGATCGGCAAAGGGTACGCGCTGGACCGCGTGGCCGAGCTGATGTTGGGGGCCGGGATCGATGATTTCCTTTGGCATGGCGGGCAAAGCAGCGTCTTGGCCCGCGGTGCGCGCGCCGGCGGGGCTGGAGGCTGGCTGGTCAGCCTTGGCCACCCACTGCGCCCCGAGCGTACGCTGGCCGAAATCAGGCTCCGCGACCGGGCCTTGGGCACGTCGGGTTCCGGCACGCAGTTCTTCCGCCACCGCGGCAAACGGTACGGGCACATCCTCGATCCGCGCACCGGCCGCCCGGCGGAAGGAGTGTTCTCCGCCACCGTACTGGCGCCCACCGCCGCGGAAGCCGATGCGCTGGCCACGGCCTGCTACGTGCTCGGTCCGGAGCAGGCGATTGCGCTCTGCAACGGGCGGAACGAACTGGGGTTATTGATGCTCGTGCCCGGAAAGGCATCCAGTGCCGTCGAACTCGTCAGCGCCGGGTTGACCGAGGCCGATTGGCGCTTGACGGGCGACATCGGCCCCGCCGGCTAGCCCGGATGATTCATGGTCCCGTAGCTGGCTTCGCAAGAAGTCAGGCCGTGGACGCGAGATACGCCAGAATTCTTGCGAATAGCTGTTTTGGGGTGGCTGGTCTGCCTTCTGGTATAGGTCGCGGACGCTGGTATACTGATGGGAGCATTTTCCGCCCCGCGCCCCGAGGACCGTGATGTACTTGAAAATGGCCAAACGCGTGCTGCTGGAAACCGACAAGCGGTTGGTGTGGAAGCTCGCCTGGAATATGGGCTACAAGGGGATGCGCTCGGTTCAGCGGTACAAGCGCCGGCTGAAACGCGGCGAGTTCTTTCCGCCATTCCTGTACGTCTCGATCGTCAATAGTTGTAACCTCCGTTGCCAGGGGTGCTGGGTCGACGTGGCCGCGCCACAGCAGACGATCGACCTGGCCGCCATGAACAAGCTGATCGGCGAGGCCAAGGCCGCCGGCAACAGTTTCTTCGGCATCCTGGGGGGCGAGCCCTTCATGCATCCCGAACTGTTCGAGATCCTCGCGGCCCACACCGATTGCTACTTCCAGATCTTCACGAACGGGCAATTCATCACCGCTGAAGTCGCCCAGCAGCTGCGCCGGCTGGGCAATGTCACCCCCCTGGTCAGCGTCGAGGGGACCGAGATCGTCAGCGACCAGCGGCGGGGCCGAACAGGCGTCTGGAGCAAGACGATGGCCGGCTTGCAACACTGCCTCGACAACAAGGTTCTCACCGGCGTCTGCACCAGCCTCTGCCAGACCAACATCGACGACCTCTTGACCGAGGCCTGGGTCGACCGGCTGATCGAGATGGGCGTGATGTACTGCTGGTATCACGTCTATCGCCCCGTGGGACCGGAGATGAACGCGGACTTGGCGCTCTCGCCCCAACAGCAAAGGCGCGCGCGGCAGTTCGTGGTGGACATGCGCGTCAAAAAACCGATCGGGATCATCGACGCCTACTACGACGACCGCGGCCAGGCCCTTTGCCCGGCGGCCACCGGCATCAGCCACCACATCAGCCCCTGGGGCGACATCGAGCCTTGCCCGATCGTGCAGTTCGCCAAGGAGTCGATCCACGACCAGCGCAGCGTGCGCGAGACGTTCCAGCAGTCGGCCTTCCTGCGCGACTTTCGCGAACTCGCCGCCTCGGCCACGCGAGGCTGCATCGTCCTGGAGCGGCCCGACCT
>Ga0307373_10000265_pt1:35000-98237 | contig 98237 bp, 81 predicted proteins | sample OX2MG_FD_202534 | JGI IMG/M metagenome (GOLD analysis project Ga0307373, IMG submission 202534) | Soil microbial communities from Risofladan, Vaasa, Finland - OX-2 | ecosystem: Environmental > Terrestrial > Soil > Coastal area > Acid sulfate soil | place: Finland: Risofladan, Vaasa...
CTTGAGATGCTCAGCGAGGGAATCGCCCGCGGCCGCCGGCAAGGGGCGTACCTGCATCGCGATCGCATTCACGGTCGCCTGCGCGCGCGCCGCGGAGCGAGGATCACCGCGCTCACCTGCGGTGGGGCGATCCCGGATCTGGCCGATTATCGCGTCATCACCGCCGACGACCGCACGTTCGTTGGCACGGTCAACGAGGACTTCGCGATCGAAAGCATGGCGGGCGACGTTTTCCTGCTGGGAAACACCTCCTGGCGAGTTCGTCATGTGCGCGGCGGTGAAGTGGTCGTCGACGACGCCCACGCCGCTCCGGCCACGATCCCCTTCTGGCTCGGCGAGGCGCCCGGCCGGACGATCGAGCTCTCGGCCGAGGTCTCGGCGCTGCGGGAAGATCTGGCGAGGCAAGTCCGCGAGTCGGCCATCGCCTGGCTGCGCGGCGAGTGCGGCGCGAGCGCGTGGGCGGCCGAACAGGCGAGCGATTACGTTGCCGCCCAGCAGGCGGCGATCGGTCTGGTGCCGACGCAGCGGAAGGTCGTTTTCGAGCGCTTTTTCGACGAATCGGGCGGCATGCAACTGGTGATTCATGCCCCGTTCGGAGCGCGGATCAACCGCGCCTGGGGCCTGGCCCTGCGGAAACGCTTCTGCCGCAGCTTCGATTTCGAACTGCAAGCCAGCGCCGACGACGACGGCATCGTCCTCTCGCTCGGGCCCCAGCACAGCTTTCCGATCGAGCAGTTGTTCCGCATGCTCAATCGCGAGAACGCCCGCAACCTGCTCGAACAGGCCCTGTTGGCCGTACCGATGTTCCAGGTCCGCTGGCGTTGGAATGTCACGCGCGCGCTGGTCGTGCCTCGGCAGCGCGGCGGCCGGCGCGTGCCCGCCCACTTGCAGCGGTTCCGCGCCGACGACCTCCTGGCCGCCGTTTTTCCCGCCCAGACGGCATGCCTGGAAAACGTCGTCGGCGACATCCAGATTCCCGACCATCCGCTCGTCAACCAGACCGTCCACGATTGCCTGCAGGAGGCGATGGACCTCGAACGCTGGCTGGCGCTGCTGGGCGACGTCGAAGCCGGCCGCGTCGAGCTGATCGCCCGCGACACTCGCGAACCCTCACCCTTCAGTTACGAGCGGTTGAACGCGAACCCCTACGCCTTTCTCGACGACGCGCCTTTGGAGGAACGCCGGGCACGGGCGGTCGCCACGCGCCGGTCGCTCTCGGTCGAGAACCTCGGCGACCTGGGGCGGCTCGACCCCGAGGCGATCGACCGTGTCCGCGCCGAGGCTTGGCCCACCGTCCGCGACGCCGACGAACTGCACGACGCGTTGTTGTCGATGGTCGCGCTGCCGGCGGGTGAAGGCCAGGCCTGGGCCGCATGGTTCGACGAGTTGTCGGCGACGGGCCGAGCGACCCAGGTCACGCTTCCCGCCGAGACACCCGAACGAACGCTGTGGGTCGCGGCGGAGCGTTGGCCGCTGGTTCGTGCCTTGTACCCCACGGCGCCGGCCGTGCCTTCGCCGCGGCTGCCGCCGGCGCTCGATCTTGTCCACGAAACGACCGCGGCGACGCTGGCCCTGGTTCGCGGCCGTTTGGAGTGCCGTGGTCCGCTGACGGCCGACGAGGTCTCGTGCGACTTCGAGTTGCGATTGTCGGCGGTCGAAGCGGCACTCGAATCGCTGGAAGGCGAAGGGGCCGTGTTACGCGGGCGTTATACGGCACGGACTGCCGGCGTCGAGTGGTGCGACCGCCGCTTGCTGGCCCGCATCCACCGGCTCACGCTCGATGGAGCTCGGCGGCGCGTGCAACCGGCCGATCCGGCCGATTTCTGGCGGTTCCTCTTGGCACATCAACATTTGGCTCTCGGCGCTCGGCTCGAAGGCCCTGTCGGCTTGCGGGAAGTACTCGGCAAGTTGCAAGGCTTTGAAACGCCCGCCGGCGCTTGGGAGCGCGACCTGCTGCCGGGTCGCGTGAGCGGCTACGATCCGGCCTGGCTCGACGAGATGTCGCTGGCCGGCGAGATCGCCTGGGGCCGCTTGCAGCCTCCCCAGCGCGCCGAGGACGACGGCCCCAGTTCGGCCGGGCTGACGCGCGTCGTGCCGATCGCGCTGGTGACGCGGGCCGATCTCGATGGGCTCTTGCCTCCCGAGCGTGGCAACCCCGAGCGGTTTGCCCGCGGCGATGCGAAGCTGGTTTTCGACACGCTTGTGGCCGAAGGCGCGCTCTTCGTACGCGATCTCTTGGCTTCGACCGGCTTACTGCCGGGCCATCTCGACATGGCGCTGGGCGAATTGGCCGCTTTGGGGCTGGTCACGGCCGATGGCTTCGCCACAGTACGCTCGCTGGTCACCGCCGACGGCGGTCGTAAGACCGGCCACCGCCATGGTCAGCACCCAAGGAGCGGGCGCTATGCCGGAGGCGGACGCTGGTCGCGGTTTCCGGGCCGGGTTCGCGTGGTGCCGCAAGCTGAGCGGGCCGAGCTTTGGGCCCAACAACTGGCGCGTCGCTACGGCGTGATCTTTCGGGATCTTTTGGCGCGCGAAACGGTCGCGCCGGCATGGCGCGAACTGGCCGACGTCTACCGCCGTTGGGAGGCGCAGGGCAGGATCCGCGGCGGCCGTTTTGTGTCGGGCGTGGCGGGCGAGCAATACGCGGCGCCCGAGGTGGTCGAACGGTTGCGGCAAACGCGCGAAACCTGCTCGGCCGGGCAGTGGATCGTCGTTTCGGCCGCCGATCCCCTGAATCTGGCCGGCATTATTATGCCGGGGCCCCGGATCGTCGCCAATACTCGCAATGCGCTGGCGTTGCTTGACGGTCGGCTTGTCGCCTCGCAGCAGGCCGGCGAAGTGCAATTTCACGAGCCGCTGGCGAACGCATTGTCCGACCCCATTCGCCGCGCCTTGCTCGTGACCACGCTGGTGCGGCAACGGGACGTTTCTTCGTTGAACCCGGAGCCTTGACCGTCTCCGTGCCGCCCGATACGATGCGGGGCGAGTTCGATACTTGGAGCCTATCCCAGAACCGCCATTGTGGTGTAGGCGTACCGCCTGCCGGGCGGTTCTGGGATAGGCTCTTGGTCGGATTTTATTTCAACGACCCGCTGCGAGGCGACCTGACGGATGCAGATCGAAACGCTCCCCATTCTACTGTTCATCGTCTGTTCCACGGCCCTGGCCATGGGCTTGCTGGGGGTTGGCCGGCTTTTGGGGCCGCACCATGAGGGGTCGGTCAAGCAAATGCCGTACGAAAGCGGCATGGACCCGATTCACGATACGCGGCGGCGCTTCGACGTGCGTTTCCACCTGGTGGCGATCGCCTTCTTGGTGTTCGACGTCGAGTTGCTGTTCCTCTATCCGTGGGCGGTCGCCAGCCGTCATGCGGAGGGAATCGACTTCGCCGTCGAACAAGGCTTGGTTTCCAGCCGCGGGCTGGTGTTCGGCGAAGTGCTGGTGTTCATCGCTCTGTTGGCGGTGGGGTTCCTCTACGCCTGGCGGAAAGGTGTGTTCCAATGGCGATAGATCTGCCCGAAAACGTGGTCGTCAGTAAGCTCGACGAGTTGGCCAGTTGGTGCCGCAAGAACAGTCTTTGGCCGATGCCGTTCGCCACCGCCTGTTGCGGCATCGAGTTGATGGCCACCGGCGCCAGCCGCCACGACCTGGCGCGGTTCGGCGCCGAAGTGTTCCGCTTCAGCCCTCGGCAGTGCGATTTGATGATCGTCGCGGGGCGGGTGGTGATGAAGATGCTGCCGGTGTTGCAGCGAATCTGGCAACAGATGCTGGAGCCGAAGTGGTGCATCTCGATGGGAGCGTGCGCGTCGACGGGCGGTGTGTTCGACACGTACAGCGTGGTGCAAGGCATCGACCGCTTCATTCCGGTCGACATGTACGTGCCCGGCTGCCCGCCGCGGCCCGAGCAGTTGATCCAGTCGATCATCGACCTGCAAGACAAGATTCAATTGGAAGGAACGGTCAACGGCACCGAGTTCAACCTGCCCGGCCGGCAAGGGCCGAAGCGGGCGCTGATCGAGCTGCCGGCGATAGGCGATAGGCGTTAGGCGTTAGGGCGGAGGGACACAGGGTTCAGGGTTCAGGACGCTGGACCGACGTCTTTCGGAAATCCTGAACCCTGAACTCTGAACCCTAAATCTTCGCCCACTGACAACTCTACTTCACGCGGCCGACCATGAGACATTTTGCCACGAGAAAGCGGTGGCTGGTGGCAGAGCCTAAGCGATGCCCCGGCTCGATGGCGACCGGGGCATCGCTTAGGCTCTGCCCCAGCCACCGTGAATGTCTCATTCTCGGCCGCATGAAGTATAACAACTTACACCTGACAACTGACACCTGACACCTGGCAACTGACACCTGGCAACTGACACCTGGCACCTGGCACCTGGCAACTGACACCTGGCAACTGACAACTGACAACTGACATGGTTCTCCCCGAGACACTCGAAGCTTTGTCGACCGCCGTGCCGAACTTGCGCACCAGCGAGTTTCGCGGGCAGACGCGCGTGGTGGCGGCTCGCGACTCGATCTTTGAAGCCCTGCGCGTGCTGCGCGACCGTCGCGGCTTCGATCTCCTGGTCGACGTCACTTGTGTCGACTACCTCAACTACCGCGACGCGACCGATCGCTTCGGCCTGGTCTACCTGCTGGCCGCCACGGCCACCAATGAGCGGATCACGCTGCGCGTGTATCTCAACGAGCCGGACCTGGCCGTACCATCGGCCGTGCCGCTCTGGGAAGGGGCCAATTGGCTGGAACGCGAGGTCTGGGACATGTTCGGAATCGTCTTCCAGGGACACCCCGACCACCGCCGCATTCTGCTTCCCGAGGAATTCGAGGCGCACCCGCTGCGCAAGGATTACCCCTTGCAAGGCCGCGGCGAGCGGCACAATTTCCCCGTCTTGACGCGAAACGAGGGCTGAACCATGCCGCTGTCGGCCGCCGAGGCGCGGAAAGAGGTGCTGAAAGAGGAGCGGACGCGCGACATCGCCCACGACGAGGCGCAGGATTACCTGTGGACGTTGAACTTCGGTCCGCAGCACCCCGCCACGCACACGACGCTGAGGATCGTCCTCAAGCTCGACGGTGAACGGGTGGTCGAGGCGATGCCCGACATCGGCTATCTGCATTCGGGTTTCGAGAAGCTCGGCGAGAGCCTCGACTACAACCAGTACGTCACGGTCACCGACCGGATGAATTACATCTCGCCGATGGCCAACAACGTCGCCTGGCACCAGGCGGTCGAAACGCTGATGGGGATCGAGATCACGCCGCGCTGCAAGTACCTCCGCACGATCGTCACCGAACTATCGCGGATCAGCGACCATTTGTTGTGCAACGGCGCCGCCGGGCTCGACACGGGGGCCTTCACCTACTTCCTCTATGCCTTCAACCGCCGTGAGGATCTCTACGATATCTTCGAGGCCGTCTGCGGCGCCCGCTTCACCAACAGCTACACCCGCGTGGGCGGCCTGATGTACGACGCCACGCCGTTGTTCATCGAAAAGGTCCGGGCCTTCTGCCGCACCTTCCCCAAGACGCTCGACGACATGGACCGGCTTTTGAACCGCAACCGGATTTTCGTCGATCGCACCAAGGGCGTGGGCATCCTCACCAAGGAAGACGCCCTCTCGTGGAGTTGCACGGGGCCGATCGCGCGGGCCAGCGGCGTAACCCGCGACCTGCGGAAAGACGAGCCCTACCTGGCGTACAAGGACTTCGATTTCAAGGTCTGTTGCTCGAAGGACGGCGATTGCTTTGCCCGCTACCTGGTGCGCATGGCCGAGATGCGCGAGAGTCTGAAGATCGTCGAGCAGGCGATCGAGAACCTGCCGTCCGGACCTGTGAACGTCGGGATCGACGAACGCACCGCGTTGCCGGGCAAACGGCAGGTCTACTCGACGATCGAGGGGCTGATCTCGCACTTCGAGTTGTCGATGAGCAACCGTGGCTTCGACACGCCGCGCGAAGAAGCGTACGCGGCCATCGAAAGCCCCAACGGCGAACTGGGCTTTTACCTGGTCGGCGACGGCACGCATGTGGCCTACCGCGCCCGCTGCCGCCCCCCCTCGTACATCCATTTCGCCGTGTTCCCGCGCCTGATCAAGGGGCACACGCTCTCGGATATCGTGGCCGTGCTGGGCAGCTTGAATATCATCGCCGCGGAGCTCGACCGATGAACGTCCTCACCGACGAAATGACCGAGGCCATCAGGGCCTATTTCCCGCGTTACCCCACGCGGCAGGCCGTGACGCTGCCCGCGCTGCATGTGGTCAACGACCGGCTGCGCCATGTGCCGCATCAGGCGGTGGTCGAAATCGCCGAGCTGTTGGGGCTGGCGCCGGCCGAGGTCCAGGACACGCTGAGTTTTTACGGTTTCTTCAAGCAGGACGCGCCGCACGGCCAAGAGCGGGCTTGGGTCTGCCGCTCGATTTCGTGCGCCCTGCGCGGAGGCGACGAGATCCTCGATCACCTGTGCCAAAAGCTCGGCATTCAGCCGGGCGAAACGACGGCCGACGGCAAGCTTACGCTCGAATTCGGCGAATGTCTGGGCGCCTGCGACTTCGCCCCTTGCATGCTCGCCGGCAAAACCTTACACAAAGACCTCACGCCTCAGAAAGTGGACGAGTATCTTGAGGCGTTGCTCTCGACCCAGTGGGGCGTTCCGTCATGAAAACGTCGCTGAAGCCAAGGCGAAAATCGCACGACCGCGGCCCGAGGCACTTGTTCCCCGTCGCTGACGAGCCTCTTCACGGCATACCGTCCATTGGCCGGAACGGTTCGTACGAGATCGTTCACGCCGATGCCTTCGTCTGGCTGGCATCGGCGCCGGAGTGTTCCGTCGAGGCGGTCGTCACCGACCCGCCCTACGGCCTGCTCGAATACACGGACCAGCAGTTGAAGAAACGCAAGGACGGCAATGGCGGGGTGTGGCGGATACCGCCTTCGTTCGATGGTTGCCGGCGTTCGCCGTTGCCGCGATTCACCGTGCTCGGCCGCGACGACCATGAGCGCCTGCGCGACTTCTTTGCGAGGCTGGCCGTGGGCCTGATGCGGGTCATGGTGCCCGGCGCCCACCTGTTCGTAGCCACGAACCCCTTGGTTTCCTACCTGGTTTACGAGCCGCTGATCGCGGCGGGCTTCGAAAAGCGGGGCGAAATCATCCGTCTGGTCCAGACCCTGCGGGGCGGCGATCGGCCCAAGAACGCCGAGAAGGAGTTTCCCATGGTTTCCGTCATGCCGCGTTCGTGCTGGGAACCGTGGGGCTTGTTTCGAAAGCCTTGCGAGGGACGAGTTCAGGACAACCTGCGCCAATGGAAGACCGGTGGACTGCGCCGCGTTTCCAACGACGAGCCTTTCCGCGACGTGATCGAGTCGTCAGTCGCCCGCAACGGCGAGCGCGAGATCGCCTCGCACCCCTCCCTGAAGCCACAGCGCTTTCTGCGACAGATTTGCCGCGCGGCCCTGCCGTTGGGCGAGGGCACGATCCTCGATCCATTCATGGGCTCGGGTTCGACGGTCGCCGCCGCGGTGGCCTGTGGGTTCAACGGCATCGGAATCGAAAGGAGTCGTGAATTCTACCGCGATGCCTTGCGCGCGATACCTGGACTGGTTTCCATCCCAAGCCCAGTGGGGGAAAGCTGAGGTGCCCTATCCGACAAGCGATGAGTTTCTGACTCTCGTGCGGGAAGGAAAGCATCGCGGGACAAAGATGCGATCATGGGACATAAACAAGAAATTTATTGGGGCCGCATTTGGCCTCACAAGCTCCTTGCCGTTTCTTCCGTCGCCAGACGCTGGGTGAGCGCCTTTCGCAGCTTGAGTCAAAACCCGCGGCTGGCGTTTCATGAATCGAAGGGGAGACTCTATCGAACTTGGAGCCACGCTGAAGTTTATCACCTCGATGGACTGGATGCGCTGGCGCGGAACTTGGCGCGTCGCGATGAAGCACGGCGCAATCGAAATGCAGCGGGGAAAAAGTGAAATACCATCCCACTCAACAGACGGTCTCGTGGTTTAAGGCGCGTTGCGAGGAAGGAACGCTGACGATCAAGCCACCGTACCAAAGACGACCGGTCTGGACGGGCCGGCAGAAGTCGCACCTGATCGAGACGATTCTTCTTAAGCTACCTATTCCAGAGATCTACATGGATGTGACCATTGACGAGGACGGCACATCCCAGTACGCAATCGTCGATGGACAACAGCGTATTCGAGCCATCCTTCAATTCATGGGTGCGGACAGAGACGAGGCGGAGCGGGAATACGATTGTTTTTCACTTCAGTATCTTGATCCCATCGCGGACTTTTACAACCGGACATTCGAGGATCTATCGGCGGAGCGGAAGAGAGACTTCTTCGCATACCCGCTCGCTGTGCAAGAAATCAACGACGCGGATGATGACGACGTTCGGAAGATTTTCGCGCGATTGAACAAGTATCTGACGAAACTCAGCCCACAGGAATTGCGCAACGCCATTTATTCAGGTCCGTTCGTGAAGCTGGCCAACGAATTGACGGACGATGAATATTGGGCTGAGAATCGAATCGTATCGGCGGCGATCATTCGCCGAATGGGTGACATCGAGTTCGTCAGCGAGTTGCTGATCGGCGTGCTTGACGGCCCGCAAAGCGGAAAGTCCGAAGTGATCGACGAATACTACCAACGATTTGAAGAGTACGACGATGAGTTTCCAGGACAAGGCGAGGCGAAACGGCGGTTCGCGAGGACCCTTGGCCTCATCCAGGGTTTGATTCCGGACATCAAGGAATCCCGTTGGCGAAACAGGACGGATTTTTACTCGTTATTCGTGGCGATTTCCCATAAACTGCGTACACACGTCGTGCGCGAGACGGAATTCGAGGTGCTCGGAAACAAGCTTGAAGGATTCGCGGATCAGGTGGATTCCTCAATTCAATCACCGCAAGTGAAGGCGCCTCAATACGTGTCCGATTACGCGCAGGCGCATGTCAAGGGAACGACGGATAAATCTCGCCGGGCGGCTCGCCATCAGTCGCTGCTGCGAGTGATTGATTCCTTCTTCGAAGAAAAAAAACCAGCACGGACCTCAAGGAAGGCTGTATAACACTCTTTCGTAATCAAGTGCGTCGAGAGATTGGACTCGAATCGTGACCCAGTTTGAACCTGTACTACTGGCCAACATCGGCAAGCCCGACAGCCACACGCTGCGCGTGTATGAGGCCGGCGGCGGCTACCAGGCGCTGCGCAAAACGCTCAAGGAGCTTAGCCCGCCCAAGCTGATCGACCTGGTCAAGTCGAGCAACTTGCGCGGCCGCGGCGGGGCCGGCTTTCCCACGGGGCTCAAGTGGACCTTTCTGCCCAAGGACCATCCCGGCCCGATCTACATGTGCATCAACGCCGACGAGAGCGAGCCGGGCACGTTCAACAACCGCATCCTGATGGACCACGATCCCCACCAGGTGATCGAGGGGATCATTCTCAGTTGCTTTGCCACGCGGGCCACGACGGCCTACGTCTATCTGCGCTGCGAGTACCCGACTTCGCTGGCGCGCATGCAGGCCGCGATCGACGAGTGCTACGCCGCCGGCTACCTGGGCCCAAAGATTCTGGGCGGCGAATTCTCGCTGGACGTTTATATCCACCGCGGCGCGGCGGCCTATATCTGCGGCGAAGAGACCGGCCTGATCGAAAGTCTCGAAGGCAAGCGGGCCTGGCCGCGGATCAAGCCCCCCTTCCCGGCCGTCGAGGGCTTGTTCCGCAAGCCGACGGTGGTGAACAACATCGAGACGGTGGCCTGCGTCACGCACATCGCGGCCCGCGGCGCCGAGTGGTTCAAGTCGATCGGCGTGGCCGCCGACCCGAAGAACCCGCGCGATCCGGGCAGCTATGGCCCCAAGCTCTACTGCCTCAGCGGGCACGTCAACAAGCCGGGCTGCTACGAAGCCCCGCTGGGGATCACCTGCCGCGAGCTGATCGACGGCCAAGGCGGCGGCGTCTGGAAAGGACGAAAGGCCAAGGCGGCGATACCCGGCGGCATCAGTATGGGGCTTTTCACCGAGGCCGAGTTCGACACCCCGCTCGATTTCGTCGGGCCGGGCAAGGTGGGGTGCCTGGGACTCGGCACCGCCGCGGTGGTCGTGCTCGACGAAACGGTCAGCATGGTCGATTTCCTGCACAATAGTTGCCGTTTCTTCGCGCACGAAAGCTGCGGCCAGTGTACCCCTTGTCGCGAGGGCACCCGCTGGTCGTTGGACATGCTCGAGCGGATCAAGGCCGGCCGGGGCCGGCTTAGGGATCTCGACTTGCTGCTGGAGATCGGCGATTCGATCGGCATCATCCCCGGCACCACGATCTGCGGCCTGGCCGACGGCGCCGCCTGGCCGATCAAGAACGCCATTCGCAAGTTTCGCGGCGAGTTCGAGGACTACATCAAGCGTTCCAACCCCAGCGGCTATCAGGTGACCGAAGCGGTGCCCTCGTTGGACCCGAAAGCGCATCCAGGCAGTTTGGTCGTGGTCGAACCGCCCTGGTGGCATGGGGCGGGGGCGCACTGAAATCTCCGAGCTATGGATACAAAGGCCGCATTCAAGGATTTTACCAACCGACTGAAGCTACTGATCAGCAAGCACCCGACTCTGATGATCATTACGCTCAGCAACATTTTCACAATGCGACTCATCGGAAACAAGACCCACGGAGATTTGGCTGAAATCGCGATTGCGGAATTCATCAATCAATACATGTACGACTTTCGTTCAATTCACGTTGGCAAAGACCTCTACCGCGCTAAGTCTCAGGAAGAGGATATTCAGATTGTCAATGAGATCACAAACGTAGACTTTCCCGTGAGCTTGAAAGCCTATGGAGACGGCCCACTCCAATTATCGACGGACAAGAACTTCCGCATGTTTCCCAGGCTTGAGCAAGAAACCGGGGTTATCAGCGGGCGAGTCAAAGTGAAAAGAATCCTCGACGACCCTGCGTTTTCCGAATTCAGCAACATCAATGTCCTGCCATTGATTTACGACGAGAGGAAACAGCGGTGTAACATTCTTGTTTTTGATTATGACAAGGCAAGGACAAATACTGTTCGTATAGCGCGAGAAGCCGAAGGACGAGGAAGAAAGCACGCGGTCTACCGTTTTCACGATGCCGAGGGCGATTATGTATGTGAAGTACGATACGGCGATGCCGCTGCGAATGCCTTGCAACGCGGCTTGTGGACGCACACGAGGAATGCCTTGAAGTACTTCGATAGTCTTACGAATGGATGGATTGATTACTCACACAACACCATATTGGTCAAACTCTTCTCACACGCCTTGATCTCATCCAGTGCTGGGCATTCGTCAGCTTTGGAGAAGATCAAGGATGATATTGAACTCTTGAAGAATAGCTCAGGACTGACAAGACCATGACAGCACGGACCCTATTTCCAGGCATCACGGTTGAGCCGCCGGCGACAGAAGGCATCAAGTACGCAGGCTCCAAGTTAAAACTTCTTCGTCATATCATTGGTCTCGCGGCGAGCGTTGGCGCTGAAACGATATTGGATGGGTTTTCCGGCTCGACAAGGGTTTCGCAAGCCTTTGCCCAAGCGGGCTACCAAGTCATCGCAAACGACGTTGCCGTTTGGTCGAAAGTGTTCGGAACGTGTTACCTTCTGAACAAGATGGGATCCGCGCATTATTCCGACCTGATCAAGCACCTAAATGCGGTGCCTCCCAAGGATGGCTGGTTCACAGAGCACTATGGTGGCTTGTCCAATGGTGGTTGCTCGATTCAAGCCGATGGATTGAAACGACCGTGGCAAGCACACAACACTCGACGGCTCGATGGGATTCGGGAGGAAATCGAAAACCTGAAGCTCGCTGAAATAGAGAATGCCGTTGCCCTCACAAGCCTGATACGGGCTCTGGATGAAGTCGACAACACCCTTGGGCATTTCGTGTCGTATCTCAAGGAGTGGTCGCCTAGGTCGTACAACGCACTTGTTCTGAAGATACCGAGATTGCTTATGACGGAACGACGGCACGAAGTCCTACAAGACGATATTTTCGAGGTGCTCGAGAATCGTGGCGCGGACCTCGCTTACTTTGACCCGCCCTATGGCTCCAACAATGAGAAGATGCCGCCGTCGCGAGTGAGGTATGCTTCATACTATCACCTTTGGACGTCAGTATGCCTTTTTGACAAGCCCGCGCTGTTTGGGAAGGCGAAACGCAGGAAAGATTCATCCGATCGAATCTCGCCTTCGATTTTCGAGGAGTTCCGACGCGGTCAATCCGGACGATTCAAGGCGGTTGAGGCGATCGACCGACTGATCAGGTCGGCGCGGGCCAAATGGGTGATTCTCTGCTACAGCTCGGGCGGCAGAGCGACGAGTGAAGAGCTTAATGAAGTGCTTCACGGAAACGGGAGGATTCTCGAAGTCATCGAGCTCGACTATAAGAGAAATGTCATGGCGGAAATGAAATGGACCAGTGAATGGGTCCGTGACGCGGACGTGCCAAATCGGGAGTTCCTGTTCCTTATCGAGAAGTAATGTGGTTGAATGAAAACCGGGCACGCAAGGTGCCGCAAGCCGTAACTCGGGAATCAAAAGGACCGGCATGGCTAAAGTCATCATCAACGGACACGAAGTGACGATCGGCGACAAAGAACGTCTCAACGGCATCCAGGCCGCCGAACGGGCGGGCGTGGACATTCCGCGCTACTGCTGGCACCCTGGCCTCACGGTCGTCGCGAGCTGCCGCATGTGCCTGGTCGAAACCGGCACGCTCGACGCCCAGACCGGCAAGATCACCATGCAGCCCAAGCTGTCGCCGGCCTGCCAGACACCGGCCAAGGACGGCACTGTGTTCGTCACCAACAGCGACAAGGTGAAGCAGGCCCACGCCCAGGTCGAGGAGGGGCTATTGCTGCGGCACCCGGTCGATTGCCCGATCTGCGACAAGGCGGGCGAGTGTTACTTGCAAGACTACCACTTCGAGCATGGCCAGAAGGACCGGCGCGCCGACGTCCGTCCCTTCAGCAGCCGCCGCCGCGACATGGGCGACACAGTCACGCTGTTCGTCGATCGCTGCGTGATGTGTACTCGTTGCGTCCGCTTCACCCGCGAGGTCACGGGCGGTAGCGAGTTGATGGTCATCAACCGCGGCAGCCACGAGGAGATCGATGTTTTCCCCGGCTACCCGTTGGCCAATAAGATGTCGGGCAACGTAGTCGACCTTTGCCCTGTCGGGGCGCTTGGCGATAAGGACTTTCTCTACGAGCAGCGGGTCTGGTTCATGAAGCGGCACGCCGGCGTTTGCGGCGGCTGTTCGACCGGCTGTTCGATCTGGGTCGAGGAAAACCAGGACCACGTTTACCGGCTCAAGCCTCGTGAAAACCCGCACATCAACCAATGGTGGATGTGCGACGAAGGGCGTTACGGGTTCCATTACGTCCATAGCGACCAACGGCGGACGGGCCTGCGAAAATACGACGGCAAAGCCGGTAAAGACTATGTGGCGATCGATTGGGGCGTACTGGCCAACGAGCTGCGCGCGAGCCTATCGTCGGCCGGCCGGCTCGGCGCCGTCGTCTCACCGCACCTCACGGTCGAGGAAGCGTACCTGTTGGCCAAGTACATTCGCGAACTGGATCCGGAGGCGGTGCTGGCGTTGGGGCCGGTGCCGACGGTCGGCCACGACGAGCGATTCAAGAGCGGCTTTACGATCCGCGCCGAAAAGTGCCCCAATCGCCGCGGCGTCGAAGCGATCATTTGGCATTTTTCCGGAAGCTGCCTGTCGTTCGACGATTTCCTGGCCCGCTGCGAGTCGGGCGAGATCGGCGGCGCGTGGATTACCGGCGGCTACCCACAGCCGGCGTTCGACGACGCCGCGGCGCGCCGTTTCGCTTCGGTGAAGACGCTTGTCGTGCAGGATCTTTGGGCCACGCCACTGTGGGACCGCGCCACGTTCCAGGTGCCCGGCGGAACATTCGCCGAGAAGGATGGCTGCTACGTGAATCACGCCGACCGGCTGCAAGCGTTTAAGTGGGCCATCCGCCCGCCCGCGGGCGCCTGGGCCGAGGGCCCCTTGTATTGGCGGCTGTTGGGCCGGCCGGGCTTGTACAATGCCCGAGCGGCGCGTGAGGAGTTGGCCGCCGAGATCACCTATTTCGAGGTGGCCGCGGGCGAAATCCCGCCGCTGGGCATCGACTTGAAGCTCAACCAACTTGCTGCCACGTAGGGTGGGCACCGCCCACCAACGCCACGAACCAATGACCAATGACCAATGACCAATGACCAATGACCTCACGCAATCTTTCGTCATTGAAGCCCTGGTGAAGATCGCCCTCCTGATCGGCGGGTTGATGACCGCGGCCGCCTACCTGGTGCTGTTGGAGCGCTGGATCGCGGCTTGGGTGCAAGACCGCATCGGGCCCAATCGCGTCGGTGTGCCGCTGACCAAGATCAAGATGTTCGGCCTGGGCCAACCGTTGGCCGACGGATTGAAATTCATTTTCAAGGAGGAAATCACGCCCCACCAGGTCGACAAGTTCCTCTATACGCTGGCGCCGATCTCGATCCTGGCGGCGGGCTTGGCCGCTTTCGCCGCGGTCCCTTTTGGCAGCGTGCTGCCCTCCGATGCGAACATTCCGGGCGTCGAGCACCAGATCGACCTGGTCGTGGCCCCCGGCTTCGACGTGGGGCTGATTTACGTCTTCGCCCTGGGCAGCATCGCCGTCTACGGAGTGATCCTGGGCGGCTGGGCCAGCAACAGCAAATACAGCTTCCTCGGCGGGCTGCGCTCCAGCGCCCAGTTGATCGCCTACGAACTGCCGATGGGGCTGGGCATTCTGGGCGTGGTGCTGTTCTGCGGGTCGCTACGGCTGGAGACGATCATCGGCGTGCAGGCCACAAACGGCGTCTGGAACGTGGTCTACCAGCCGCTGGGCTTCGTCGTGTTCCTAATCGCCGCGTTCGCCGAGAGCGCTCGTTTGCCGTTCGACCTGCCCGAGTGCGAGCAGGAGTTGATCGGCGGCTATCACACCGAGTATGCGGGCATGCGGTTGCTGATGTATCTGATCGCCGAGTTCCTGCACATGGTCACGGCGGCCTTCCTGATCGTGATCCTGTTCTTCGGCGGCTGGCACCTGTGGGGGCTCACCGGCTCCGGCAACGAAGTCACCTGGCTGACGGCCATCGCGCGGGTGTTGGTGCTTTCGATCAAGGTGCTGGGCGTGATCCTGTTTTTCATGATGGCCCGCTGGAGCTGGCCGCGCTTCCGTTTCGACCAGCTCATGGCGCTGTCGTGGAAAGTGATGTTGCCGCTGGGGCTGGTGAACCTGGTGGCGGTCGCCTCGCTGGTCGAGTTCCAGCATGGCCGCGGCGGCACGAACTGGCTGGCCGTGGCCGTGATGTGGGGCGTGGCGGTGGCGACGTTGATCGCCGCCGGCGTGCTGGCGCCCTTGGCTGGCGACAACCGGCCGCGGTGGAATCTGGAGCCCGGCGGCGAAACGAAAGGAGCGGGCCTATGAAAACCGACGACCCCGACATTCAGTGGATCGAAGAGCCCAAGCTGGGCCTGGCCGGCAAGATGTACTTGCCGCTCTTGATTCAGGGCTTGACCACGACCACGCGGCACCTGTTCTCGCCCAAGATCACGGTCAGTTTTCCCGAAGCCAGGCCGCAAATCCAGAATCCGCTGATCTACCGCGGCGTACACCGGCTGAACAAGGACGAACAGGGACGCGTGAAGTGCGTGGCCTGTTTCCTTTGCGCGACCGCCTGCCCGGCACACTGCATCGACATTATCGGGGTCGAAAGCCCCTGGCCCGACCGCGAGAAGTACCCCGAGAGCTTCTCGATTGACGAGCTACGCTGTATCTACTGCGGCATGTGCGAAGAGGCATGCCCGGTCGACGCGATCGAGCTCACGAGCCTCTTCGACCTGACCGGCCGCAGCCGCGAGGAGATGATCTTCGACAAGGAGAAGCTGTTGAGCGTCTACGACCAGACCAAAGACACCGAGCCGATGAAATCGCACGAGTTGGGAGGCACCGTATGATGTCGCTGGAAGCATTGGCCGGCGCGACGGTGCTGTTGGCCATCGGCGCCTGGCTGCTCTTGCCCCGTGGCCGGGCGCAGGGGCGTGCCCTGGGCGCCGTGCTCGCCGCCGTCGGCGTGGGGTTGTTGGGATCGCTCGTGGTCCGCTACCGCCACGGCCACGCCTTTGAGGAAGGCGTGTTCCTGTCGCTGGCCATTACGACGATCGCTTCGGCCCTGGGCGCGGTCACGATGCGAAGCCCGGTCTATTGCGCGATCTGGTTCGCGCTGACCCTGCTCGGAACCGCCGGCTTGTTCCTGTACCAAGGGGCGCAGTTCCTGGGCGTGGCCACGGTCGTGGTCTACGCCGGCGCGATCCTGGTCATGTTTCTGTTCGTGCTGATGCTGGCCCAGCCCAAGGGCCAGACCTCGTACGACCGCGTGAGTTGGGAGGCGCTGCTTTCGGCCTCGACCGGGGCCTTGCTGGTCGGCCTGCTCTCGACCGTGTTGTTCGCGGGGCGGGCGGCGAGCGAGACGGCGCCCGCGGCGCTCGTCGAAGACCACGCGACCATGGAGGAGCGGGAAGCCGAAATCCTGGCCCCCGAGCACATGGCCCACCTGGGCCGCCAACTGTTCAGCCGCCACCTGTTGGCCGTCGAGGTCGCCGGCACGCTGCTGTTGGTGGCGCTGGTCGGGGCGATTGCGATCGTGGCCCAGGGAAAGCCGGCGACGCGCCGGCGCGAGGAGGCTCCTCATGGATGAAGTCCAATGGCTCGATCGTTACCTGCTGATCGGCGCCTTGCTGTTCGGCATCGGGCTGATCGGTTTCATGAGCCGGAGGAACATGATCGTGATGTTCCTGGCCGCGGAGATGATGTTGCAGGGTATTTCGGTCAGCCTCGTCGCCTGGGGCCGCTTCCACAACGACTGGGGCGGCCAGGTGCTCGTGATCTTCATCCTCACGGTGGCGGCCTGCGAGGCGGCGATCGCCCTGGCCTTGATCCTGATGCTGTACCACCAGAGCGGCAATCTCGACATCACCGTCTGGCAATCGCTCCGCGAGGCCAACCAACCCAAGTTCGTCGACGACGTGCTCGAGGAAACGGTCGACGTCGCGCACTGGCCCACGTTGACGCCGGCCGGCGTCGAGCCCGAACAGCCCCTCGATGAGATGATCCATAGGAGTCATGTGTGAACGCCTGGCGCAGTAGGCGAATTTCGGTCCCCGACACCAAAGTTCTGACCCTGGCCGACCTGCTCGACCTGTTCGGCCCGATCCCCGCCCACCGCATCGGTAGGTCCGCGCCGCCGGGCGCGGCTACCGAGGATGATGTCGTCGAGGCTGCCGAGCGTCAGGACCGTCGATACGAATTGGTCCAAGGCGTGCTCGTGGAGAAAACGATGGGGCTCTACGAGTCGTACCTGGCCGGCTTGCTGATCGAGGCGCTGAATGGCTTCGTGAGGAAGAGGCGGCTGGGCATCGTGACCGCGCCCGACGGCATGCTCAAGCTCGCGCCGGGCCTGATTCGCATTCCCGATGTTTCGTACATCTCGCGGTCGCGACTGGCGGGTCGGCGCGTCAAAGGGGTCGCGATGCCGGAGCTTGCGCCCGATCTGGCAATCGAGATCCTCAGCGAGGGGAACACCGAGCGGGAAATGAACCAGAAGCTCGACGATTATTTCGGCGCCGGCGTCGGGCTTGTCTGGTACTTCGACCCCGACGCCGGGACCGTCTCGGTCTACTCCTCGCGTCAGGCGCTGACCGAGCTGCGCGAAGGCGACACGTTGGACGGCGGCGAAGTTCTGCCGGGATTCACGTTTCCTTTGGCGGGCTTCTTCGACGAACCCGACTGGCTCAATTCGCCCTGACCAATCAGACCGTTAGCGCGCAAATTGGGCTTCCTACACGAACCCTGACTCCCTGCTTATGAGCGACGACTACCTTTCGAATGCAAAACACGACATCCGCCAATGGGAACATGAGGGACCAAGTTGGCTGGCCCAGGTCGGCAATCTCATATTCTGGCCCGCGACCAAAGTCGCCGAGCAACTAATTCCGGACGGTGTCCAGGAGGCCGTTGGCAAAGCGATCGAGGCATTCCTCATTGGAATAGGCAACCTGTCCAATGTGACGTTCGATGCGGCGCACGTTCGCGAACGGGTAGCGACCGAACTCGCGACGTTTGGCGAGTCGTGCGACATGTGGGAGCAGCTTGCCGCCGCCGACCGAGGAGCCCAGCATTACTGGAACTGGAACTTGAGTTACGCGGCGGCGGAGGGCTGCGCTGCGGGCGCCGTTGGTATCATCGGCCTCGCCGCCGATATTCCAGCGCTCTTGACTATCGCGATTCGCCTCATTCAGCAGGTGAGTGTCTGTTATGGCTACGATCCCACCAAGCCTGAAGAGCGGGATTACGTCATTCACGTCTTGCGGACAGCTTCCGCGGGCGACATTGAAGCTAAGCTCGAGGCGGTAATCTTTCTAAAGCAAATCGAGGAGATTCTGCTCAAAGTGGCCTGGAAAAAGATGAATGCGGCTTTTGCCGCCAAGAAGATCAGCTCCCTCTCCTTGCTCGCGGCCGTAAAGCAATTCGCCAAGTCTCTCGGCATCAATCTCACCAAGCGAAAGGCTCTCCAGATGGTCCCGATTATCGGTGCCGTTGTCGGAGCGTCATTCAATGCAACTTTTATCAACGACATAGGACGCACCGCGTTTATGAGCTACCGTCGCCGATGGATCGCTGAACGTGAACCTCCCGATGGACCTGTGCCCGCAAATGAGACCTCCAATCCGCCGCCTGACTTTCCGGGGCATAGTGGGGCACAGGCGGACCAACGCTCGACCGGTGACGCAGAACCATGAACCAGAAGAAAGAAGAAGAGGCGAAACTGCTGGGCATGATCGCCCCAGGGCCGGCGGCCTAAACATCGCTCAGAAGATCGGCCCAGGTATCGACGTTGAGCAAGCGCTCCGCCAGGGCTTCCAGCCGGTCAACCTCGGTGATGGCTTCCAACGTCCTTTGTTGCGTCTTGGTCGGGGCCTTGCCAAACTTTTGCCGGCCCTGGCGGTAGACGACCGAGCGCGTTCCCTCAGCGCGACCCTCTTCGCGGCCCACTGCTCGAATTTCGTCGAAAATCGGTGACGTTTCAATGTTCATGTTCCACCCTCGTAAACCATGGTCCCAGGCCGGCCGGCACCCAGCCAGCGTCGCAAACACACGAACCAGCAAACCGAGATCCGCACGGTCATGCGGGTCGGTTAACAGCCGTGCCGCCTCGTGCAGCCATCGACTGATTGTACCCGATTCGCCTCCGCCGTCCATCAGCGGAACCCAAGGCAAGAGCCACGGAGAGGTTCTTCCCGCCGCGACATCGGCCACCAGCTTTGCCGCCTTCTCCTCCACCAGGCGCCGTCGAACGATGGTAAGCTCCAAACGGCAGTTAGGCGTTATCGTCGATCGCAAGCTCAACTTGCGAGCGGGACTCCGCCCGGTCAAGTCGAGGACGGCCCCGCCGACGCAAGAAACGCGAAGGCTGCTAGGGCTGCCCGGCTCGGTCCAGAGCCGAACCATGTATTCCAACAACCGCGTGAGAGCGTCCGCTCTCGCTTTGGCCTCCAACTCGAGGCAGATCCCTTCCAACTCGTCTCCGTTGCGAAGGACCGCGACGAGGTCGTTGGTCAGGTCGTTTTGGTCCGGCAGGGCCACTCGCCTGGAGTCGATCCAAGCATCAAGGGAGACCGCTGGGTTAGCCAACAGCCAACGAAAGAACCCTGTCGGTTCACGCTTCACCAAGTACCGCCCGGCCTTGTCGTAGTCGTTCATGCTTGCCCAGTCTATCGCGGCCAACGGCACTGGTAAACGAAAAAAAAGCGGTGATGATCGGACGGAGGTCATCGACCACATTCTCGACGGGGACCGGCAAGCCGAGGGAAGGCGGTCGCGCCCAACCCCGTTGATTCGATCCGGCGGACGTCGAGCGAGCAGATTAACGACGCCATCCGCCGGTGGACCGTCGACCGCGCGCGGGCGAAGGTGTACGTCAACTTCCTCGGCCAGCTTACCCGAACCGCTTGGCCAGCACGTCCTTGCGGCCGATGGCCAGTTCGCTAGAATTGTGCCAACGATGTTCAATCCCGAAACACTGATGGTGCTGGTGACCGCCTTTTGCCAACGACGTAGGACGCACCGCGTTTATGAGCTACCGTCGCCGATGGATCGCTGAACGTGAACCTCCCGATGGACCTGTGCCGGCAAATGAGACATCTAATCCGCCGCCTGACTTTCCAGGTCATGGTGGGGCACAGGCGGTCGATCGCTCGACCGGTGACGCAGAACCATGAACCAGAAGAAAGAAGAAGAGGCGAAACTGCTGGTCCGCATCGCCGAGGCCCTCCCTCGGCTGGAAGAGCTTCGGAAGGGTTGCAACAGCCATTGGGGCTACGAAGACCCGATCTACCGCTTCTATCACCAGAGCCTCAAGGTTTTCGGCCTTCAGGAGCAAACGGCCGAGATCGTAGAGGCCCTGCGGGGCCTCGCTCCCCATCTGCCACTGAACCCTTGGTTCACGCAGATCGTCAACCAAGGCGCCGCCGAGCAGTTCTCAATCGAGGTGAACCAACGCTGGTTGGAGGCCACCCGGCCCATCCTCGAAGCGTTCTTCCATGCTCGGTATTTTCTCGAAATGGTGTGCAAGTACGGAAAGGAATTAGAACAGCCGCCTGACACGCTTCCCAGTGGTTGGGCTGCCGTGCTCTACCTCTACGGACTTCGCTGAATTCTACGTGCTCGATCGCTCGGCCCGTGATTGACGCGGTGCATGCCACCACAATACGGCGTATAATCAACTCATGGCCAACACCCGCTCATCGCCCGCCCGGCCACGCTGGCATCGTGGAAAAGATGTGCCGCTGGCACTCATTCGGCGCTTCGCGCGTCAGGTCGCGGAGCGGTTCGATCCGGAGAAGATCATCTTGTTCGGGTCGTACGCGTACGGGAGGCCGCATGCCGACAGCGATGTGGATATCATGGTGGTCATGCCAACGCGGAACCAGATCGATCAGGCGTGCCGCATCGACGACGCACTGGACCCGCCGTTTCCGCTGGATCTCATCGTTCGCACGCCGAAGAATCTCGCCGCGCGGCTCGCGCATGGCGACTCATTCCTTCGCGAGATCATGGCAAAGGGGAAGATTCTCTATGAAAAGGAGCACGGCCGAATGGGTGGACAAGGCGGAGGCCGACTTTCAGTTCGCCACCAGAAGCGTCCGCAGCGGAACGCCGTTTAACGACCAGCGCTGTTTTTTGTGTCAGCAGTCCGCGGAGAAGTACCTCAAGGCGCTATTGGAAGAACTCGGTCAACCCGTACCACGGACGCATGTCTTGCGAGATTTGCTTGCCCTGCTCCTGCCCCACTACCCGACGTTGCGTTCCTTCACGCGCGGCGTGAAATTCCTCACGCGCTTTGCAGTTGTCGGCGACTGCCGGAGCAAGCGAATGGCGATGGGCTTGACAACCAAGCCTGTAATGGTCAATCCTGTGGCAACCGCCGCATGATCCGAGGCAACCACGAGCTTTGACGATGACTGCCATCCATAACCATCGAGGAGTTGCGGCGCCATCTAGAAGGATTGGACGGCGCGCGTCCCGGAGCGGAGTGACAGGCGGACATGTTTAGCGTTGAAATCCTGATGGTCCTGGTGCCCGCGCTGCCGTTGCTGGCGGCGCTCGTGGTCGGCCTCTTGGGCCGCTGGCTCTTGAAAGAGTGGAGCCACCTCCCGGTGATCGCCGCGCTGGTGGCGTCGTTCGTCATCAGCCTGTTTCTGCTGTTCGACGTCAAGCAGCGATCCGAAAACCCGCCCGCTGGAGAACCCGTCGGCATGGCACAGGTCTACACCCTTTGGACCTGGGCCGACATCGGCGACGCCTACGACTCGGCCAGCGGCGAGCACGCTTTCGTGATCGACGTCACGCTCCGTAGCGACCCGCTCACCTCGATCATGCTGGCGATGGTCACGTTCATCTCGTCGCTGGTGGCGATCTATTCCGTGGGCTACATGCGCGGCGATCCGGGCTATGCCAGGTTCTTCGCCTTCGTGGCGCTCTTCGTGTTCTCGATGACCATGCTGGTTTCGGTGAGCAACTTCGTGCTGCTCTACGTCTTCTGGGAAGCGGTGGGCTTGTGCTCGTACCTGCTGATCGGCTTCTGGTTTGAAAAGCCCGCCGCCGCGGCGGCCGGCAAGAAGGCCTTCCTGGTCAACCGGGTGGGGGATTTCGGTTTCGCCCTGGGACTGTTCCTGATCTGGACCACCTACGGCACGCTCAACTTCCACGACGTTGGGGCGACCGGCGCGCCGGTCTCCGTCGAAGACGGATCGCCGGCCGACGCGGTGAAGGTGCCTGGCGTGCTGGGCCAGTGGCGGCTTTCACGACACGATTACGTGGGCGGCGCGGGGGGCTTGCTGATTTGCCTGGGCCTCCTGGCCGGCGCCTGCGGCAAGAGCGCCCAGTTTCCGTTGCACGTCTGGCTCCCGGACGCGATGGAAGGCCCCACGCCGGTGAGTGCCTTGATCCACGCCGCGACGATGGTCACGGCCGGCGTCTACATGCTCGCGCGCTGCACGCCGCTCTTGGTCGCGGCGCCCGAGGCGCAGGCGGCGGTGGCCCTGGTGGGCGGCTTTACGGCGCTCTTGGCCGGCCTGATCGCCATGACGCAGAACGACCTCAAACGCGTGCTGGCCTATTCGACCGTGAGCCAACTCGGCTACATGTTCCTGGGCGTCGGCACGGGCACCTTGGCCGGCATCACCGCCGGCATGTTCCACTTGTTCACCCACGCCTTCTTCAAGGGACTGTTGTTCCTCGGGGCCGGCAGCGTCATGCACGCGATGGGCGGTGTCGTCGACATCCGCCGGCTCGGCGGGCTGCGGCGCGTGATGCCCTGGACGCACCGCACGTTCTTGGTCGGCTGCCTGGCCTTGGCCGGCGTGGTGCCCTTCGCCGGCTTCTATAGCAAGGACGCGATCCTGGCCGCCGTACTTCAACAATCGCACGTTCGCTCGCGGGTGACGTTGCCCTTCTGCGACACGGCGGTCCCGCTTTACGAAGCGCTCTATTACGCCGGGCTGTTCACGGCCTTCCTGACCGCCGTCTACACGTTTCGGGCGTTCTTCCTCACGTTCCACGGTGAAACCCGCATACCGCCCGAAGCGGGGCACCATGCCCACGAATCGCCCGCGGCCATGCTCGTGCCGCTGTTCGTGCTGGCGATCTGCGCGCTGGGCGTCGGTTGGTATTTTACCGAAGGAAGCGACGACAGCTTCGCGAAGTTCCTCCAGCGGACGCCGTCGTTGGCCTACGGCGCGCCGGCGCACGCCGCACCGCACGACTCCTCCCTGCACTCCGAAGTCGAAACGGTCAGCACGATCATCGCCCTGGCCGGCATTGGCCTGGCGGCGCTACTCTATTTGGGCGACCGGCGGCTGGTCGAAGGGCTGACGCGCCGGCTGAAGTGGTTCTACCAGCTTTCGTACGGCAAGTTCTTCATCGATCCGCTGTACGACCTGCTTTTCGTCGGGCCGTTGCGACTGCTCTCGACGATGTCGTACTGGTTCGACCGCTGGATCGTCGACGGCCTGGTGAACCTTGGCGGCCGATTGCCGGCCGATGTGGGCTCGATGATGCGGGCGCTCCAGAACGGTTTGATCCAATTTTACGCCCTGGGCATGGTCTTGGGCCTGCTGACGCTGATCGGAACTTTGTTGGCCTGGTAGGGATGAGGGCGAACGATGATCAACCTCTTACTCTTGACCGTCTTTCTGCCGCTCGCCGGCGCCGGAATGATCTGGATGCGCGCCGAGTCCGGCCGCGACACCGCGCGCTGGATCGCGCTGGCCACGTCGCTGGCCACGTTGGCCTGCGCCGCTCGGCTGGTTTATCAATTCGTCCACGCCCCCGGCCCGCCCACCGGTTTTGAAGAGCCCTGGCTCACGTCGGGCGGCGCCGGTATCGACGTCCGCTTCAGCCTCGGTCTCGATGGCCTGAGCGTCTGGTTGTTCGGCCTCAGCGCGCTGTTGACCTTGACCTCGGTTCTGGTGAGCTGGGAAGCGATCGCGGATCGTGCTCCCGCGTTTTATGCGTTGCTGATGCTGTTGGAGACGGGCATGCTGGGCGTGTTCGCAGCCCGCGACGTGATCTTGTTCTACATCTTCTTTGAATTCACGCTGATCCCGCTGTTCTTCCTGATCGGCATTTGGGGCAGCGAGGAACGGCGCCACGCGGCCATCAAGTTCTTCCTGTTCACGCTTACCGGCAGCCTGCTCACGTTCCTGGCGCTGTTGGCGATCGTGCTCTGGGACTACCACGAGACGGGCGACATGACCTTCTCGATTTCGGTGCTCACGGCGCATGTGGCCGAATCGCCGATGGGCCGCGGCATGCAACTGTGGATCTTTTTGGGGCTGTTCGCCGGCTTTGCCATCAAGGTTCCTTTGTTTCCGCTGCACACCTGGCTTCCCTTGGCCCATACCCAGGCCCCGACGGCCGGCAGCGTGATCCTGGCCGGCATCCTGCTGAAGATCGGCGCCTACGGCTTCCTGCGTTTCAGCCTGCCGCTGCTGCCCGACGCGACCGCCCAGTGCCTTCCTTGGCTGTTGTGGCTTTCGGTGGCGGGCATTATTTACGGGGCGCTCGTGGCCTTGGCCCAGACCGACATCAAGCGGCTGATCGCCTATTCCAGCGTCAGCCACCTGGGTTTCTGCCTATTGGGCATCTTCGCGCTCAACAAGCCGGGTATGTACGGCGGCAACTTGCAAATGATCAATCACGGGCTTTCGACCGGCGGCCTGTTCGCCCTGGTTGGCATGATCTACGAGCGATACCACACCCGACAGATCGCCGACTACGGCGGATTGGCGCGCCGGCTTCCGCTGCTTGCCACGTTCATGATGCTCTTCACTTTGTCGAGCATCGGCCTGCCGGCGATGAACGGTTTCGCGGGCGAATTCCTGGTGCTTACCGGCATGTTCCAGCGCGGTTACGCCGAGGCGCCGATCGAGTGGTCGCTTCAGTGGCGGTCGATCGCCGTCCTGGCCGTGTTCGGCGTGGTGCTCGGCGCCTGGTACATGCTCTGGCTCTACGAGCGGGTTTTCTTTCGCGCCGTGCGCGAGCCGCCGCATCATGAAGGTCCGCCCGTGCGCGACCTGTCGTTGCGCGAGCTGTGCGCCCTGGCGCCGCTCTTGGTGTTCGTCTTCTGGATCGGGCTCTGGCCGCAACATTTCCTCACGCCGATGAGCCAGCACCTCGACCAACTCGTGGACACCGTCACCAGTTCAAAGACTTACATCAAGGACTCCATGGGAGGCCCGACGCGTGTCGATTGAAACGGTGCTCTTGCTATTGCCCGAATTGACGCTGATCCTGACGGCGACCTCAATCTACATTGCCGGCGCGTTCAGGCCGGCGCGCGGCGTCTGGGGCTGGGTGGCCGTCGCCGGGCTGTTGCTGGCCGCCGGGGCGCTCTACCAACAAACGGCGGCGAGCCAAGCGGCGGTCAACGAATTCCCTGAGTTCGAGTCGTTTGGTCCCTTGGCGCTCGACGCGGCCGGCCGCATCGATGGCTTGGGAATCTACGCCCGTTGGCTGGCGTTGGCGGCCGGCCTGGTGCTGGTGCTGACGGCGTCGCGGCCCGCTGACGACGTGCAAGAGCCGGAGTTCATCGGTACGTTGCTCTTGGCGATCAGCGGGACCATGCTCGTGGCCGGCGCGCGGGAGCTCGTGCTGCTGTTCCTGGGCATCGAGCTGATCTCGATTCCCACCTACGTGCTCTTGTACCTGGGGCGGCGCGACCGGGCATCGCCCGAGGCGGCTGTGAAGTACTTTTTTCTGAGCATCCTCTCGTCGGCTCTGACGCTTTACGGATTCAGCTTCCTGTATGGCCTGGGCGGCTCGACCGAGCTGGCGTCGCTCTCCACCGCCCTGGCCCAATCAGAGGCTGGGCCCGTCGGGAGCGAGGCGCTGGCGGCCGTGGCGCTGGTGCTCGTGTTCGCCGGCTTGGGATTCAAGATCGCGGCCGTGCCTTTCCACTTCTACGCCCCCGACGTGTACCAGGGCACCACCAACGGCAACGCCGGCGTGCTGGCCGTGTTGCCCAAGATCGCCGGCATGATCGCCTTGACGCGGATCGTCGCCGCGGCGATGCCCGGCATGAATCTCTTCGATTGGCAAATCACCACGGTTCTGACCGTGCTGGCCGCGCTGACGATGACCCTCGGCAACGTGCTGGCGCTGTGGCAAGACAATGTCCGGCGGCTGTTGGCTTATTCGTCGATCGCGCACGCCGGGTACATGCTGGTGGGCCTGGCAGTCGGCACCGTGGCGGACCAGGCCGGCGATTCGCCGGCGCTCGACGGCATGGGGGCGATGCTCTTCTACCTGGCCGTCTACGTGCTGGCTACGGCGGGCACCTTCGCGGCGCTGACCTACCTGGGCGGCAGGGAGCGGCAGATCGACGGCGTCGACGAACTGGCCGGCCTGGGCCGCACTCATCCGCGGACGGCCGTGGCCATCGCGGTCTTCATGTTCAGCCTCGCCGGCATTCCTCCCCTGGCCGGCTTCTGGGGCAAGTTCACCATCTTCGCCAGCGCCTTTGCCTTCGGCCTCAGCGGGGGCAAGTCGCCCGGTCCCGAGCAGGTTTGGTTCCTCGCGCTGGCGGTGGTCGGCGTCTTGAACGCGGCGGTGGCGGCGGCCTATTACCTGCGGATCATCGCCACGATGTATTTTCGCGCCCCCTTGGCCACCGTCCGCGCCGAAGGGGGGTTCGGGGCGGCGTTCGCCGCGGTGGCCTGCGCATTGGTGGTCGTCGGGCTCGGATTCATGCCCGGCTCGTTGGTCAACGACGCGCATCAGGCCAGCCAGGCCGCGCGCACCGTGCCCGCCGTGCCGGCCGTTGTGCGGGCCGGAGGCGATGTCGGAGTCGTGGCGGCACCGTGAAATACCGCACATTCCCCCTACCCCGGATTATTCATGGTCCAACACTAAGCCGCTGCGGCGCCGAACACCAACGCGCAAATCGCGGCTTCGGCGCAGCCGAAACTGCGCAAGAAAAAACTGGCAAAACCGTACCGGTACCGACCAGGAAATCCGTCTCGGCGGATTGCCCGGCTTTAGACGCGTTAAGACTTCCTCCAACGCAGCGTTCATCTGTGCCCCAAGCGCCGAGGCTTTCGTCGGGTAAAGGTACGGTTTTGCCAGTTTTTTCTCGCCGCGCGCACCGAGCCGCGACGCGCGTCCGAACGCTGCGCGAATGCGGCGCGAACTCGCGTTGGAATTTTTTTCAAAACTGGGCTTGACGGGTTTGTTTTGTCTAGGATGCGGCGAATGCTGACCGCCTTTACGCCACTCACCTTGTTTGAGACGTGCGCGCTTCATTCCGCGTCCGATCTCCTTTGCAAGCTTTGGCCAACGGCGGCGCGTTCTTCGACGAAACTTTGTTGACGGTATTTCCGTTCACCTCAGGGAGTTTGTTAATGTATCTTACGCCGACGTGAGTCGGTCAGCATTTTTTCGTTGCAAACGCCCGTGGAGGTGTCAAGCACGTTTCATTTCGAGCACGCAAGGAGGGCGTTACGACGACCGACGAGGTCGACGGGAAGTGGTTTCCGTACGAGGAGGCTCTTCTGGGCGACGATAGGGCGCGCGTCTGGATTCAACGCACGATTGGGCTCGCGGACGCGGCGAGGGTCGAGCGTGCAGTGCGCGCCGTCGAATCGCATGTCGTTTACGCCGACATGCTCGACGCGGTGGCGGAAGCGCGCGCTCAACGTGCGCGCGGAGACGAAAACCCTCCCCGCCACGCGGCGCGCGCGCCGGCGCCGACGATCCCCGATGAGCCGAATTATTGGTCCGTGGTCTTCGATGTCGTCACGCCCTCCGCGTGGGAGCGCCTTGTCGATGCCGCGACCTGCCAGGCGCGCTGCGGCGACCCACGGGCGCGCGAATGGATCGCAAGCGTTCTGGGGGCGGATAGCGCGATTGACGAACTCGGGCGTGCGGACGCCGTAGCCGGATACGCGACGATCTCCTCGTTGAACCGGGCCCTGGAGCGCGAGCGCGCCGCGGCGGGGGGCCGTCCGGGGTACGAAGACTGATCGCCCTCAAAGCCTCGCCACTTCGCGAAAAAAAACGATTCCGAAACCCCTCCCAGAGCGATCCAAAAGAGCGTGGGGTAGGGCGAAGGGTGGCACGGGAATTTGATGCCGCTTTCGCGGCTGGCTCAAGACGTCATGGGGTATTCGGAAGTCATTTTTTTTCGCTGCGCTGCGGTTTTGTTTTTTGCACGCCCGTTGCTGCGCAACGTGCGTGCTTTTTTCGTAAAAATGATCCTGCCTGTTTCGTGGGCCGCCACGGACCACCGCGGCTTGCGCCGCGGGTTCGTGTGACGGCAGTCCGCGCTCGTTCCCCGCTGACCATGAAAAATCCGGGCTAAAGAAACGGTTGTTCGCCGCGCAAACCCGTTATACTGAACTCGGGTGAGTTCAGCTACGGAAGGAGCCAACGTAAGCCAATGCGGTTCTTGGGATTATCGCTGACGGTCGTGTGCGGCGCGGCGCTGGTCGTCTGGTGGTGCTGGCCGTCGCCGCCGGCTCCATCGCCGGCTCCATCGCCGGCTTCGTCCTCGGCCGAGGATCCGCGCTCGGCCGACGACGCGCGGCGCGAAGCCATCGGCCGGGCCCGGAAAAGCCTCGCTTGGGCTGAGCGAAAGGCCCGTGACGCGCTCGACGGCGACCTGGCGCCGCTCGACGATTTCTTTTCCAGTGTCAAGCGGCGGACACCCGAGTTTGCCGAGGTCGTTTTGGGCTGGGGCAGCAAGTGGCGATTCGTCGCCGACGCGACGCCGTGTACCAAGGGCGGGCGCCACAGCGCCTTCTTGCGGCGCGCTTTCGAGCAGCACCTGTTCAAGCCCGACGAACTCACGCATGCCATCGAGCAGGTCGTCCGCGGATACGGCGACGAACTGACCGCCATCGAGAACCAGATGCTGGTGAAAATCCGCGAAGACTTGAGCGATCTACCGGTGGCGGAGCTACCGCAATTCGCCGACGACGAAACCCTGCGGGCGGCCTACGAGGCGGCCCTGAAGCGAGCAACCCAGCGCGTCGGCGACGACGTGACGGCGGACGTGGCGACGCAGTTCGTGTCGCTGCTGGCGTGCGAAGTCCTGACGCAAGCCGCCGCGAGGCTGGGCGCTTCCGCCGGCATTCTCGGCGTGGGCGCGGCAAGCTCCTGGGCGACGTTGGGGGCCGGCCTGGTGATTGGCTTGATCGTCGACCAATTGGTAAGCTGGGTGTGGGACTGGTGGGCCGACCCGCGCGGCGGCCTCGCCTCCGAGTTGAACGGCAAATTCGATGAATTGCGCGATCTGATCGTCGAGGGGGACACGCGGTCACGGGGCCTGCGCGCCGCGCTTGCGGAGTTCGCGCGGCGGCGCGCCAAGCTACGACGCGCCGCCGTGTTGGGAACCTTCTCCTTTTAACTTTCTCCTTTCTCCTCTTGCCTTCACTGGAGCATGCTCTGATGTTTCTCCGCCGAACGATCCTGATCCCGGCCATACTGGCATGGTCCGTCGTCGCGCCGTCGGCGGCATGGGCCGGCCCCAAGACCCAGGCCGCCAGGGAAGCGGCTGAGTTGATCCTGCGCAAATTCGGCAAGGAGGCGGCGGAGGAGGGCGTCGAAAAACTGACGGTCCGAATCGAAGCCTTGGCATTGAAGTACGGCGACGACGCGGTGACGGCGGCGCGCAAGGGGGGGCCGCGGGCGTTGCGCGCCGTGGAGAAGGCCGGTTCGCGGGGCGCCGTGGCGACGAAACTCCTGGCCCGCGAAGGAGACAACGCCCTTTGGATCGTCGAGCGCCCCGAGCGGCTCAAGCTTTTTGCCGCCTACGGCGACAATGCCGCGGCGGCGATGCTCAAGCACAAAGCGTTGGCCGAGCCGTTGGTATCGACGTTTCGCCAGCCGGCGGCCCGCGCGCTGACCCAGCTCGACGGGCGAAACGCGCGGCGATTGGCGATGATGGCCGACGAAGGCAGCCTGGCGACGATCGGCCGAACCGACGCGCTCTTGGGCGTGGTTGGCCGCTACGGCAACCGGGCGATGGATTTCATCTGGAAGAACAAGAAGGCCCTGGCCGCCACGGCCGCGTTGACGGCGTTCTTGGCCAATCCAGAGCCGTTCATCGACGGCACGGTCAACCTGGCCCGCGATTTCGTTCGCCCCGTCGCCGAGACGATCGGCGCCGAGGCCGCGAAGCGGGCCGACTGGACCTGGCTCGGTATCACGGCGCTGGTTGTGCTGGGGTGCTACGCGAGCCTGAAGTTCTACGCGCGCCAACGGCTGCGGGCAATGTTGGCGCGTCGGGCGTAACGCCTTGCGCGGTTCAGCATGGCCTCAACTACAGATCATTCGCTCGCAGGCCCGTGTGCTTTGAGATCCGCCACGACCCGCAGCGCCAACGCTTGCACTCGTTCCCATGTGATTCTACCGCACGCAACCCAGGGATGCACCATTTTTTATTTTCCTCCAGTCTCTTTCTCTTTGTGGCGACGGGCGTTATCATTCGTGACACGGATTCCTCCAAGAACCCAGGGTTTTCGCCGATAGGAGTTACGTTCGATGGCCAGCTACTTCTTGCCGATTCTCGTCTTGCTGAACCTCTCATCGGCCTTATCCGCCGCCGACTGGCCCCAGTTTCGCGGCCCGAACCGCGACGACATTTCAAACGAGACCGGCCTGCTCAAGTCGTGGCCGAAAGACGGCCCGCCGCTAGCCTGGCAAGTCAAGGATCTCGGCAACGGCTATTCCAGCGTCAGCGTCGCCGGAGACCGAATTTACACCCTCGGCAATCAGGGCGCGGTCTCGAAAGTCTTCGCCCTTGAGCGGGAAAACGGCAACGTCGTCTGGTCGGCCGAGGTCGGTCAAGCCGGCGGCAACCTGGGCTGCACGCCGACCGTGGACGGCGAGCGCGTTTACACCCTCGGCCAGGAGGGCGATCTCGTCTGCCTGCAAACCAAGGACGGCAAGCGCGTTTGGCATCGTAACTTGCTCAAGGAATTCGGGGGCTCGATCGGCAACTGGCATTACTGCGAGTCGCCGCTGGTGGACGGCGAGCACGTCATCGTCACTCCCGGCGGCAAGGACGCCACGATGGTCGCCCTCGACAAGAAGACCGGCGAAACCGTGTGGAAATGCGCCATTCCCCTGGGGCTTCCGCGGGCCGGCTATTCTTCGGCCGTCGTCGCGGAGGTGGGCGGCGTGAAACAGTACGTCCAGTTGCTCGACGGCGGCCTCGTCGGCGTCTCGACCGACGGCAAGCCGCTGTGGATTTACGAGAAGCTCGGCCCCAACACCGCCAACATCCCAACGCCGATCGTCCTCGAGGATCATATCTTCGCAGTGGCGGGCTACGGCAAAGGCGGCGCCCTGCTGAAGCTCGCGGCCAGCGGCAAGGATGTGACGGTGGAAGAGGTCTACTTCAACCGCGAGCTCACCAACAAGCACGGCGGCGTGCTGGTCGTCGGCGAGTACGCCTATGGCGACACGGACGATCAGGGCAAGCCCTACTGCGCCGAGGTGAAGTCCGGCAAGGTGCTGTGGAAACGCAAGGGCAACGAGGGCCGGGGCACTAAGGGCAACGGCACTAAGGGCAGGGGCTCGGCATCGGTCACGTACGCGGACAGCCGGCTTTACTTCCATTACGACAACGGCGTCGTGGCGCTGGTGAAGGCATCGCCGGACGGCTACAAGGAGACGGGCTCCTTCCAGGTCCAAACGGACGGGCACGCGTGGGCGCATCCGGTGGTTGTCGGCGGAATGCTGTACCTGCGCGAAGGAGACTCGCTGTACTGCTACGATGTGCGGCGGAAAAAGTAGGTCTATTCGACCGGCGCCTCAACCCCGCCCGCCATGAGCTCGTTTTCCTCCTCGCGGCTGAGCAGTAGCTCCGGTTTGTAGCCGCCGCGCGAACGGTCGTACAAGATGATGCATATGAAGATCAAAACCAGTACGGCCGGCAGCAGCGAAACCCAACGAAAGGCCATGCGGTAGCCCTCGGTTTGCGCCGCCGTGGCTATCTCGGTGGCCTTGTCGATCGCTTCGATCTGGACTGGAATCGATCGTTTCCTTTCCACCGAATCCCACGATTCTTTCGCGCGCAACGCGCGCAAGCGGTCCAATTGGTCGAGCATCTCGATCTTTTTCACGAGCGGCCGGCTCGCGATGCCGGGCGTTTTGTCCAGACCCTTCAACTCGGCCAATAAGTCGTGGGATTCGGCTGAGGTCGTCTTTCCATTCAACTGGTCGATGTGCTTTGTCACGTCGTCCATCGTCAGCGATCCAGGGGACTTGAGTAACCCCAACTTCTCCAGCTTGGCCATGTAGCTGTCGGGGCCGCGCTGGTCGACGGCGACCGCGTTCACGCTGACATATTGCCCGGCGGCGTCCTTCTTGAGCACGAGCGCGGCCGTCCGCGGGCTCGATTTCATTTCGACGTTTCGCACCGCGTATCGGTCGACGATCCGGCCCATTTGCGGCAGGACTTGCGAGATCGACAGATTGCCGAACGATCCCATCAGCGCCAACGCCAAGGCGCCCCCTTTGGGAAACCGTTCGGCGGTCACGCCCAGCATCGTCGGCCAGAAAAAGGCGATGCCCAAACCGAAGATCGTGGCGAAGCCAAAGGCCGTCGCCGGGCTGTCGGCGAAGCTCAACAGGTACAGCCCCACAGCCGATAGAAACGCCGAACCGGCCATCATGCCGACCGGCGAAATCGCGTGGGCGATCGGACCGGCAAAGTGACGCAGGACGAACATCATGCCCGATGTATAGACCAGAATCAGCGTGCCCGACACGCCCGCCGTGTTATGCATGACCGACGCCTGCCACTTCTGCGGCCCCAGTTCCGTCGCGGCCGTCAAGAGCATGCAAAAACCCCAGATCAGGAACATCGGCCGCAAGCACTCCTTGAACATGTCGCCCGTCGAAATGCCCGACGCCACGCGCTCGGTGCGCGGGAAGCGGGCCGGGAGCAACATCAAGCCGTAGATGGCGGCCGGAATCGCGATCAGGCAGAGATTGGTTTGCCAGAGCTCAAGGCCAAAAATGCCTTGAGGAAGGAATTGCCGGACGCCGAATTCGGCGCTCAACCCGCCAATCACCAGGCCACCAGGCCACCAGGCATGCAGGATGTTCAAGTAGTGCGTTTTCTTGTCTGGAAACATCGTGGCGATCAACGGATTGACGCCGACTTCCGTGAATCCGTTGCCGAACCCCATCAACAGCGACGAGTAAAAAAGCCATTGGTAACTGGCGTCGGGGCTTTCGTAATGAGGGGCGAAGATCGTGGCCAACGAGCCGAAAAGGTGCGAACCGAACGCCAGAAACATGATCCGCTTCATCCCCAGCAGGTCGCAGATGAAGCCTCCGAAGACCATCGAAATCACCATCCCGATGAACACCGCGCCTTCGATTCCTCCCTTTTGCTCCTGGGTGAAACCGAACGCATCACCCATCTCTTGCAGAATGTCGCCGCGGACACTGAAAGTGAACGCGGACGTCACCAACGCGACGCAGCTACAGATGAAAAGCCAACGGCGGTGGATCATCCGGTTCTCCTCGGGGAATGTACGGCTTCGGCGGAACCTTCGAGTATATCCACGAGCGGACGTAAGTAAATGAGGAAGTTCGTTGTGTTGATCTGCCCGTCGAGGGGCCGTACTATTGAACCTGGTATTTTCGGGCCAGGGATTCTCCACGACATGATCGAGCCGCCAGGTCACGAGCTCGTCGGGCACCGCGCCGCGGCACTGGTGGGCGCCTTGCCGGCGGGCCGGCAGGTCGAGCTTTGGACGCGGGCCGCGTCGCGCGTGGTGAAGCGCGGCTTCGCCCTGGAACTCGCGGACCTGGAGCCGCCGCGGACGGGTATCTTCGACGGGCTGAAAATCGTGATCGACCCCGACGTGGGGTTCGAGATGCAGTGCTTCGTGCTGCTGCACCTGTTCGGGCACAGCGTGCAGTGGACCGCCCCCGCGCCGGCCCACAAGCTCGACGCGCTGCGAAACACGACCGAGAAGACGGTTTTCATGCAAGTCTTGCGCGACTACGAGTTCGAGGCGGCGCGGTTCGGCCGGCAACTTCTCGCCGAGACGGGCATCGCCGGGCTCGAAAGCTGGTACGCTGATTTCGTCGCGACCGATTGGCGCTACGTCGAGCGGTTCTACCAGACCGGCGTGATCCCACCCTGGGAGGAGTGCCTCACCCCGGCCACGCGGCCCGTCGAGCCGCTGCCCATCCCTGAATTGAAACACCGGCGAGTCGAAGTGCGCTACGCGTTTTAGAGGGCCGCCCTACGCGGTGGCAAACCTGCCGTTGGAGGTGGCCGAAGACCACGCCGGCCTCTTGGCGGCGGCCTCGTGGATGCGGCGGATGACTTCCTCGTCGGTCGGATAGGGCGAGCGCAACGCCGGCCGTAGTGGCAGCGGAATTTCATCCATGCGGTAGACGGTGCCCGGCGCGCTGATGCCCGTAACCGCCGTCGTGATATGCACGCGCGCCAGCCGGCTGGTGTGGGTGACTTTGGGATCGAGCACGATAGTCGGAATTCGTTGCAAATGATCGATGGCCGGCTGGGGCATCGTCGCCCCCGGATCGGCGCCCAAAATCAGCGCCGCGTCCACGTCGCCCCGCACCAGCAGGTCCACGGTGGAATACTCGCCCGGGTTGTAGCGAGGATACCCGCGGCTGAAGTTGACGCCGAACGGATAGCCCGTCGTCCACCGCATGACCACGTCCGATCCCGTCACGTTCCCATGTCCGCGCATCGGCATGGCGACGAACTTGGTGAAGGCGTTCAGCTCCGCGACCAGTGTCAGGACCGCGGCGGAGTTCATGTGCTTGCCGCGGGTCATCGAAAGGCCCATGCCGAAGAACAGCACGCCGAAACGGGCCCGTTTCATCCGCTCGGCGAAGTCCTGCAGTTGCTCGACGGAAAGCCCGGTTTCCGCCACGCGCTGGTGGTCGACGCGCTGGCCCTTGATGAGGGCGCGCAGGGCCGTCACCACCTCGAAGTCCTTGGTCGGGCGGATTTGCAGAAAGATGTCCGCGGCGCGGACGCTGGGGGTTTCGCGAATATCCACCAGCACCATCGTGCGGCCTTTGCGGCCGTTGGGCACGAACTTGCCCTTCTGGGTCAGTGTGTACTTGGTGAAATGCCTGGGATGGCATTCGGCCGGGTTGCCGCCCCAATAAATGATGAAGTCGGCCCGATTCTTGACTTCGCCCAGCGTGCAGGAAACCTTACCACCCAACTGGGCGGCTATTTCAGTGGGACCGTGTCACAACGACGTGTGGCTATCGATCACGCCCGCGACCAGTTCGGCCAGGGTAACGGCCTCCCGTTGGGCCTCGCAGGTGACGTTGCTGAGCCCGTAGACCAAAGGCATGTGGGCCTGGTGCAGAAAGTCGGCCGCGCGTTCGATGGCGTCGTCGACGGTGGCCGGCGCGCCATCGATCAGCGCGTCGGGGTAGAGGCGTTCGGCCGTGTGGTTGCGGAACCACGACTCCCCGAGACTGCACGCATGTTTGGTCTTGGTGATCCGCTCGCCGTCGGCGTGCAGTTCGATATCGTCGCAAACGCAGCCGCAAAACGTACACGTCGCGTTTTTGACCACGGTCAGTTCGCCGCCGTCGTTCATGACCATCCCCCCGGTTCACCGATTGATATTCCCGCCCACACGGGGCGGCACGACGAATGTTCAGCCGAGCGCGCCGCCGCGAAAACTGCCGCGGATGCGGCGCGGCATGAACCTTCCGATCTCGATCTGCTCCCACGCCGGAAGCTGTTGTGCTTTCGCGTCGGCCGAGGTGTGGGGTATCGATGCGTCGGCGTGCTCTTGAGCCGTTTTATCAGATAGGGCTAATGCCATTTTACATTCTCCTGGTCTATATTCTCAGGTTGACTGCTCGCCGGGGTTGGCCGCCACGGCGGCCTCCGCGACTACCGGTTCGACCTCCACCTCCCACCCCTTCGAGGTGGGCATGCCTGTTCCATCGGTATCGCCGCCCATGAGCTTGCAGGTGGGAGGTCCATAGGGAACGAAAATCATTCCCAACGGGATCTTGCCCTGCTGGCATCGAAAGGTGGTCTCGCCATGTTCGGTTCGGATCTTCACGGTTGTCCCCTCGGCGATCCCCTCTTCTTTCATGTCGTCCGGGTGCATCGTCAAAGTATTGACGATCGACTGGTATTCAGCATGATCCTTGCCGATGTTGATCTGCTGGCCCTGTTTGGTCGTGCGGCCGGGGATCATGAGGTAACGTTTACCGGGCATCGGTCACCGCGTCGCGCGCGCCGGCTTGAACCGGCAAAGGGCTGTAAACCCTCATTGTACGACGGGCCAAACCACCGTCAACCGGTCCTACGCCGTGGGGTGGGCACCGCCCACCAGCGATACGGTCGCTTGCATTCCGCGAACCGATGAACGAACATAACATGCTAGCCCCTGAAAACCATTGCCCACCCAGAATTCCCGCCATGCCTCGAATCCCACTCTTCGTACTGATCGTCATACTCTCGGCACGTCTCGCCCCAGCCGACGAATGGCCGCAATTTCGCGGCCCTGGAGGCGAGGGGCACGCGAGCCAACGGGGGCTGCCGTTGTCTTGGAGCGAAACGGAGCACATCGTCTGGAAGGCGCCCGTGCCGGGCTTGGGCTGGTCGTCGCCCGTCATCCGCGACGAACAGATCTGGCTCACGACCGCGCTGGACGAAGGCCGTTCGCTGCGGGCCGTTTGTCTGGACGTTACGAGCGGTCAAGTCGTCCACAACGTCGAGATTTTTCACCTCGAGCAGCCGGGGCCGGTCCACCAGAAAAACAGTCACGCCTCGCCCACCCCGGTCCTGGAGGGGAACCGCGTTTACGTCCACTTCGGCGACAATGGCACCGCCTGCCTCACGAGTGACGGAACGATCGTCTGGCGGACCAACGAGATCAAATACGCGCACGGGCATGGTCCGGCCGGTTCGCCTGTTCTTTACAAGGATCTGTTGATCGCCAGTTGCGACGGAACCGACGTGCAATACGTCGTGGCCCTCGATAAAACGACCGGTTCCGTCCGCTGGAAAACCGACCGCAAAGGCGCCATGGCCTATTCCACGCCGCTGGTGATCCGTGTCGGCGGCCAAGATCAGCTCGTGAGCACCGGCGCCGAGTGGGTGGTGGCCTACGACCCGGACACCGGCGCGGAGCTATGGCGGGCGCGTTATCCCAGCGGCTACTCCGAGGTGCCGCGGCCGGTGTTCGCCCACCGACTCGTGTTCGTGGCCTCCGGCTACAACACGCCCTGGCTCTATGCCATAAGGCCCGATGGCACGGGCGACGTGACCGAAACGCAGGTGGTTTGGAAGCTGCAAGAGGGAGCGCCCTTGAACCCCTCGCCGCTGGTGGTCGGCGACGAGTTGTATCTGGTCGACGACCGTGGAATCGCGACCTGCCTCGACGCCGAGACGGGCGAGCGGCATTGGCGGAAGCGCGTGCCGGGCAACTACTCCGCGTCGCCGCTCTTCGCCGACGGCAGGATCTACCTGACCAACGAAACGGGCCTGACGACGGTCATCGCGCCCGGCCGAAAATTCAAGGAGTTGGCGTCCAATGCGATCGACGGCGACACCTTGGCCTCGCTCGCCGTCGCCGGCCGCGCCCTGTACCTGCGCAGTAACTCGCACTTGTACCGCATCGAGAACCCATGACCAACGATTGCGACCGCCGTCTCTTGGGCGTGCTGGGGCTGGCATTCGTTTTGCGGGGCGCCTTGCCGTTGGCGGCGCTCGCCGTCACCTGGCCTGGGCCACCGTTGGTGCGCGAACCCGACAGCGCCGGCTACGTTCGCCTGGCGGAGGCACTGGTGGCGACGGGACACTTCACCGAGTTCGGCCGGCCGGAGATCGAACGCACGCCGGGCTATGTCTGCTTTCTTGTGCCCGGCGTCCTGACCGGTCACATCGACGCCGTGACGATCGCGCTCCAATGCGCCGTCGGCTGTCTGACCGTCTATTTGACGTACCGCCTGGCCTTGCAGGTCTTCGAGCGGCCGAGCGTGGCGCTCGCCGGCGCGCTGCTTTGCGCCTGCGAACCGTTATCGGTGCTTTACGCCGGCAAGCTGCTCACGGAAACGACATTCACATGCGCCGTCGCCGCGGTCCTGCTGTTGTTGGCGCGCCACCTGCGTTGGGGCGGCTGGTGCGACCTGCTCGGCTCGGCGCTGATGCTCGCCCTGGCGATCTTTATCCGGCCCATCGCGCTGTACCTGCCCTTTGTGCTGGGCTTGTTGATCGTGGCGGGGTTCCGGCCGCACACCCCGCGACGACGGCGGCTGGGCGAAGCCGCGGCGTTCATCGCTTTGGCGGCGGGGTTGCCGTGTGCCTGGATTGCCAGAAATCACATCGTCGCCCAGTACGACGGGTTCTCGGCCATGGGCGACGTCAACCTTTATTTCTGGCATGCGGCCGGCGTCGAAGCGGCGCGGCAAGGCCGACCGCTTCGCGACGTGCAGCGCGAATGGGGTTATTTCAGCGAGCAAGTATTCCAGCGGCGAAACCCCGCGGCGCGGCGCGGGACCGCCGCCCAGCACTACGCCTTCTTGCGCCGCGAGGCATGGCGCATCCTGCTCACGTCGCCAGGAACGACGTTGGTGGTGTACCTGGATGGAATCCGCGACACGCTCGTCGATCCCGGCACGCAGGCCTTTCGCGACTATTTCCGCGAACATCAAGCACCCGTGGAGGAACCAGCGCGGGCTCCGGCCGGCGCCTGGGCGCGCCTGCGCCGGGCGCTGGCCACCAAGCCGCTCGTGGTGGCGATTCACGGTGCGCTGCAAGTCACCGTCTTGGGATATCTGGTGCTGGCCCTGCTCGGTTGCCTGTCCAAGGGCAACGGGCGACGGATGCCGGTCGTGCTGTTGGTCGTCACGCTGGGTTATTTCCTCCTGCTCTCCGGCGGTCCCACCGGATACCACCGCTTCCGCCTGCCCATCCTGCCGATGCTGTCGCTGCTGGCCGGCGCCGGTGGCGCGGCGCTTTGGAGCAGACGCCCAACGGGTACTGAGAACAGGCGTTCCGCCGCCGAATCGCCCGCATGAACGGGCGGTTGGCACTCGCTAGATCCAAAAAAGAAGGCCTCGCCGCAAACGCGGGGCCGCACGGCGGTTTCGGCGCAGCCGAAAATGCCCAAGAAAAAACTGGCAAAACCGTACCTGTACCGACAAGGAAATCCGTCTCGGCGGATTGCCCGGCTTTGGATGCGTTAAGACTTCTTCACCCGCAACGCCCATCTGTGCCACTCGCGCCGTAGCTTTCGTCGGGTAAAGGTACGGTTTTGCCAGTTTTTTCGGAGCCCGGGTGGGCGCCCACGACCGTCGTCCACATGAGCGTCTCGTCGGGACAAGCGAGTGCAGATGCAACTTCCATAGTCGGAAAGCACGCGGTCGGAGCAAGATTTTCCCGCCCGCGGCAACTATATTCGTGAGTATGACCCAATCGACCCCCGAAGCCGACGAGCCACCATCGGCCGGTACGCCCATCGACTGGCAGGCCGAACTGGCGCGCCACGACCGCTGGCTGCGGACGATCGTGCTGGCGCGGCTTGGCGAACGTCAGGCGGTCGACGAGGTCATGCAGGAGGTCGCGCTGGCGGCCGTGGAGCAGCGCGCTCCGCTGGCCGATCGGACCAAGCTGGCTCCTTGGCTCTACAAACTGGCGGTGACGAAGGCCTTGTTGTATCGCAGGCGGATGGGGAGGCAACGGCGTCTGACCACCAACTATGCCCAGCGACTACGTCCGCACGAAAGCGATTCGCGCAGTCCCGACCCGCTCGAGTGGCTCTTGGCCGACGAGCGTCGCAAGCTGGTCCGAGCGGCGCTGGGCCGCTTGGCGCCGCGCGACGCGGAAATCCTGTTGTTGAAGTATACCGAAAACTGGAGCTACCACCAGATCGCGGCCCATTTGGGTATCGGTCATGCGGCGGTCGAGGCCCGGCTCCACCGTGCCCGCGGTCGATTGCGCGCCGAATTGGCTGCTTTGAACGTGGTTGAACTTGAGGGGAGATGAACAGGATGGATGGTTTTCACGCCAACGACGATCAGTTGCTCGACCTCTTGGTCGATGGTGAGTTGGAGGAGTCCCAGCGCCGCGCCCTGCTTGCCTGGTGCGAGCGCGAGCCCGATGGATGGCGCCGCTGCGCCTCCGCGTTCTTGGAAGCGCAGTGCTGGGGACGGGAGTTCGAGTCGATGGCCGCAAGCGAAGGAAGGGCGGATGGCTTCCAATCCGAAATCCGCAATCCGCAATCCACAATCGCTTCGACTCCTGCTTCGCGCCGGGATACCCGCGCAGCGGGGCGGCTCCGCGCTCCGCGCTCATTCCTCTCGCCCCTGGCGATGGCGGCGAGCTTCTTGCTGGCCCTCACGCTGGGCATGCTGATCCGCGGCGGTGGGTTGGCGACTCAGGACGGGCGGTTGGCGACTCAGGACGGGCTGGCTGACCAGGCTCCCATTGGCGTCGGGGGCGAACCGTCGGACGAGCTCGCCGCCGGATCGCGTGATGCGGCCGACGGCCGTGTTCCGCGTCCCTTGGATAATGTTCGCCTCGTGTGGGACGGTCCCGAGGGAACGACCGAAGCCATCGAGTTGCCGGTCGTCGAGGGCGCGACCTTGGACGAAAACTGGCTTCGCAGCCAGCCGTCGGCGCTGCCGGCCGACTTGTTGCAAGCGCTGCAGCGGTCGGGTCATCGGGTGCGGCAGCGGCGTGAACTGGTTCCTTTGAATATGCAGGACGGCCGGCGGTTGGTGGTTCCGGTCGATCAGGTCGATGTGCATCCTGTGGGCAACCGGCAGGTCTATCAGTAGGGCGGGCACCGCCCGCCAATTCAACACCCAACATCAAAAGGAGTATTCAATGCGCTCACGAATGGAACCTTGGTTTGGCCGTGTCGGATCGCTGGCGTTAGCCGCCGTCGTGCTGCTGTCGGGCACCTCGGCCTTTGCCCAGCAGCTTCGCGACGAGCTGCGCCGGGCGATCGTGCTGGTCGAAAACGAAGGCCAGCCGTCGGAACCGTACTGGATTGGCGTCGCCTGCGGCGAACTGACCGACGCCCTGAAAGCCCAGTTGGAGTTGACCGAAGGGCAAGGCGTGTTGGTCGACGAGGTCGTGCCCGACAGCCCTGCCGCACAGGCCGGTCTCAAGAAGTACGACGTGCTTGTCTCGGCCGGCGACAAGGCCCTCACCAATCCCCAGGATCTGGTCGATGCGGCGGCGCAGGCCAAGGGGACCGAGTTGAGCCTGCAATTCATACGTGCCGGCAAGAAGCTGACGCTCACGGTCATGCCGGCCATGCGGCCCGCGCAGCCCCGCGCGGGTGCCGAAGTGGAGATGCCCGTCGACGTCGATGCCGGCGCGCTGCGGGAATTAATCCAGCAATACATGAGGCGACATGGAGGCGGGAGTTGGCGCATGCGCATGCTGCAACCCGGCATGGTCTTGCCGCCAGGAGCGCCACCGGGGGCTCATTTCGACACGATCTTGCCCGAAAACCTGTCGATCAGTATCAGCCGGCAAGGCAAGCAACCGGCGAAGGTCAGCGTCAAACAGGACGACAAAAGTTGGGAGCTGACCGAAGACAAGCTGCAAGAGCTGCCGGACGACATTCGCCCGCACGTCGAACGGATGCTGGGCCGCATGCCGATGATGGCGATGATGGTTCCCCCCCATGCGCCGGTGCGCGTCGAGGCCGACCCGAACACGGCAAACCCCTTCGGTCTTCCGCGGTTTGCTCCAGGCCAACCGCGGTTCCCGGGCCCGTATCCCGATGTGGCGGGGGTTGAACGCCGCTTGGACGAATTGAATCAGCAAATCCACGAGCTGCGCGAGGCGATCGAGAAGCTGCAAAAGCAGTCGGATGGAGGCCGAAAGTAGCCAATGGCCCTCACCGGGCTCCGTGCTTTGCCAGAAACTCCCGTTGGTACGTGACCCAGCCGCCGACGCGTCGGCGGAATCCGGCGCACTGGTCAGGCCGCCCCTGGGCGAGGTTGTCCAGTTCCTGGGGGTCGGTCTGCACGTCGAATAATTCCTCGCGCTCGGTGTCGACGTAGTAGTGGTACTTGTACCGCCCGTCGCGCAGGCCGAGCGTCACCTCGTTTCCAACGGACATGAAATAGGCCGGCTCACCGGCGCTTGCCCGCAACAGACTGCGCCCTTGCCACTCGGCCGGGGCCGGAATCGCCAGCGCGTCGAGCAAGGTGGGGGCGATGTCGAGGTGCTTGCCGATCGTGGCGCTGCGCCGCGGCAACCCGGCCAACGCCGAGTGCGACAGCACCAAGGGCACATGGACCGTCTGCTCGTAGACCCCGAAGGCGTGGGTCCACTGGTTGTGCTGCCCGAAACTTTCACCGTGGTCGGCGGTGATCGCCACCAACGTCGAGTCGAGCAGCCCGCGGCGATCGAGTTCAGCCAGCAGCCAGGCGATTTTCTCGTCGGCCCCGCGAACCGAGCTCAGGTAGCGGCCGAATTCCTCGTCGTCGACCTTGAAATCGTGGGATTTTTGCGGCGTGACGTAGGGATGGTGCGTCTCGTTGGTGTACGCGAAGGCGAAGAAAGGCCGATCGGGCTCGATGTCGATCCAATCGAGCACGCCCTGGTACATCGCCTCGTCGTTGATTCCCCATGAGTTGATCCGCTCGTCGGGCATTTGCGCCGCGTCGACGAGTTGGTCGACGCCGCGCGCCAGCAGGAAGCGATCGCGCCCCTGCCACGACCAATAGCCCGAATGCGCGTAACAGGTGCGATAACCGCGCCGGCGCAGCACCTGGGGCAGGGATGGGACGTCGAAATCGGGATGGTCGCGGACGATCAACAGCCAATCGGGGCGTGGATAGGTGCTGTTGGTCAAGGCCACCAGGCTCTTGCAGCTCGAGGCCGCCTGGGCGTAGATGTTTTCGAACACCACGCCGTGCCGGGCCGCGAGCGCATCGAGGTTCGGAGTCGTCGGCCAGCGCGAGCCCTGCGCGCCGAAGAACTCGGCGGCCGTCGATTCGAGCACGATCAAGAGCACGTTCTTCGGCCGCGCGCTCTCGGCAAACAAAGGCGCCTTGGCGGCGCCGTCGACCGCGGGCCGGTGAAAATCGCCGTCGTCGATCTCGTCGAAGGAGTAGCTGTGCGTGAAGGGCCGGTCTTTCGCCAGCTCCTGGGCGCAGGAGCGGGCGAGCACCCAGTGTGGACTCTGGGCGATTCTCCGCTCCCAGCGGTTGGGGTCGGTCCAGGCGACGCTCATGTACGCATGGCAAATGGCGCCGTTGACGGCGATCAAGGCCGCGGCGCCGCTGAGAATTGCCGTGCCACAGCGCGACGCCGGCAGTGCCAACGGTCGGCGCCGCGCCGCCCAAGGGGCCAAGGCCACCGCCGCGGGCGCCGCCACCAGCGCGAGCAAGATGCCCGGCGGCAGGTAGGGCGTCACCGACGAGACCATCACGCCGGGACCACCGACGAACGACAACAGGCGTACCGTGAAGGGGACCATCGTCACCTTGTACATCGGGATGCTGGCCACCGCGTAGACCGCCGCCAATGCATAGACGGCGGTGCATGCCGGTTGCCAGGCACGCGCGGCCGCGCGCGGCCCGCGACGTAGACCAAGCGACCCGAGCCAGCAAAGCGCGGTCAGCCCGGCGACGAAGCTCAGGTCGGGCGAGGCCACCAGATCGAGTCGCAACAGCCAGCGAGCCAACTCGCCCGCGCTGGCGACGCTCAATGGCAAGAGCGCCAGCTTGACCAGCACCAGCACCAAGGCCAACGACGAAGCCAGCGCCAGCCAGGACGTCATTTCCGCGTCGCCGGGCCGGGCTTTGGATAGCGTTTCGCGAGGCGAAAGCACGGCGAAGTCGGTGGTCGACATGGCGGAATCCTTTCCTTGTTCGCGACCGAGCGCCGCTTCGCACGGAGGGCGTTCCCTACAGACGCCCTAACACGGAACGCCACGGAGGGCGTTCCCTACAGACGCCCTAACACGGAACGCCACGGAGGGCGTTCCCTACAGACGCCGTAGCAGCGGCTATCCGCACCAGTATGCCCCGCGGCGAACGGGCGTCAAGACCAACCCATGTTCCTTGCGGAGGGGACAGGGGCCAAGTTATCCTGGAACGTACCCGCCGCCGAACTTCCCACCCGCCGCCGATTCCAAGCCATGAAGATCCCACCTCGTCCGTTCGGACGCTTTCCTTGCTTCCCTTGGGCCATGCTCCTTGCCGCCGTGCTCGGTTGCAATCGCTCCTCGGACCCAGGCGCGCCCCTCGCCGGCACGCCGGTCGAAGCCGACCCACCCCAGTCCGGCGAGGCGACTTCCGGCACGACAAAACCCGACCCCCAAGAGGTCTGGAACGACGCACGATCGGCCGTCGAGGGGTTCATCCAACAAGGAGAGTTCGATCAGGCCCAACGACAACTTGCCGAATTGCGACAAGCGGCCCGCTCGGGCGACGAAGAGCAGGCGGCTGAGCTTCCGCGGCTCGAATCGACGCTGCGAGAGCGACTCGCGGCACACACCGACGCCCAGCGCGAGCGCTGGCTCGCCGAGGCCCAATCGGCCTTGGAAGCGCGGCGTTTGGAAGCCGCGCAGACGGCTCTGCGAAAGGTGATCAACGCGGCGCCCACGGCCAAGCAGCGCGAGAGCGCCCATGCCGTGAAACTGGCGATCCAAGAGCGTCAAAAGGTCCGCCGCGATTTGGCCGGCGCCCTGCGGATGCTCGCCTCTTCGAAGCGTAGCGAAGTCCGCGCCGCGCAGAACCGGCTGCGCGACGATGCCAATGACGCCTTCCCGCTTTTGTGCGAGGCCCTTTCCAGCGATAACGCGGTGCTGGTGGCCAACGCCTTGGAGCTACTGCGGCTGTTCAACGAGCCGGATCGGACCTTTCCGCGGATGGTCGCCGTGCTGGCGCGTGACCGTCAACGGGAGAGCTGGCCGGCGGCGATCCGCGAAATTCAAAAGGCGGCGCGGCCCGGAGCGGGCGGGCCGCTCTTGGAACTGGGCCTGCGTGGCGAAACGCCCGAGGTCCGCTCGGCGGCGCTCACCGCGCTGGCCGGCGTCATCGATCCGCCGCAAGGCGCGCTGCCGGCCCTGCTGCCGCTGATCTATGCCGATGGTCCTGAATGCTCGGCCGCGTTGGCCGCCGCGCTGCGCGCGATCGACGTCCATCGCCAGCACGACCTGATCACGCGGCGCGGATTCGATCTGGAACTGACGCGCGAGCGGGAAAAGCTGCTCGCGGGGCTGGCCGATCGCTTGGCGGCACTTGCCAAAGCGGGTGCCTCCGGGCCGGCCGCCGGCGCCTCGGCCCGCGCCGCCATGGCGCTGGCGGTGGCGCTGCGGCAAATCGCGCCCGCGCCGATCGCGGGGGTCACGGTGGTCCGCTCCAGCGGCGAAGATCCGGCGTCGCCGGCCGCGGCGGTGCTCGACGGGGTCTGGGATTCCGTCGATCTCGGCAAGCTCTGGCGGCAGCCTGGCCTGTCGCCCGGATCGATTGTGCTGGATCTGGGCGCCGAGCGAACCGTGGCGGCGGTGAAGATTTGGAACTTCAACGAGCCGGCGGGCCAGCACCGCGGCTGGAAGGAGATCGAGATCTTCGTGAGCGAGACACCCACCCTGTTGGAGCCGGTCGCCCGGGGCGTCGTTCCGGCGGCCCCGGGCATGGCCGCCGCCGGCGATTACGGAGTCGCCATCACGGTTCCCTTTGTCCGTGGCCGCTACATCAAACTGCAAGCCAAGAGCGTTTGGCGGGCCGACGGCTCATCGGGTTTGTCGGAGGTCGAGGTGCTCGGGTTTTAGAGACAACGGCCCTCATCAAGGCTAGCCCGGATCATTCATGGTCCGGGGAGGAAATCGCGCACTGTGCTGTAGCAGAATTCGCAAGAATTCTGGCGTAACTCGCGTCCACGGCCTGACTTCTTGCGAAGCCAGCTACGGGACCATGAATAATCCGGGCTAGAAAACGCCCTCCGCGGCGTTCCGTGTCCTGCCAGCGGACGTCGTATCAGCTTCACGGAACGCCACGGAGGGCGTTCCCTACAGATGCCGGGAGAAAAGCGGTGGCTGGTGGCAGAGCCTCAGCGATGCCCCGGTTGGATAGCGACCGGGGCATCGCGTCGTATCGGGGCCGGAATTCCGCGAAATTTGTTGCGGCCGTTGTTATCGCTGCCTAATATACGATTTGTACCCTTTTTTGGAGGTCATCAATGGGTTTTCGCAAGCCCAAGCGTTCGCAGCGTCAAAATCGGCGGTCGGCGGCCCTCCGCCGCGGTTCCGACTCGCCCCGTCATGCCCTTTCGCTGGGGCGGTTGGAGCATCTGGAAGACCGTCGCTTCCTTTCCTTCAACGTGCAGCCGAATACCTGGGTGCCTGTCGGTCCGGCGCCGATCCTCAACGGGCAAACTCCCGGCAATGAGGCGGTTTCCGGCCGAATTACCGGTATCGCCACCGACCCCAACAACGCCAACGTGATCTATATCGCCTCGGCCGGCGGCGGAGTCTGGAAGTCCATCGACGCCGGAGTCAACTGGATTCCGCTGACGGATCATCTCAGCTTTCCCAATAACAGCCTTACGGGAACCCCGAACGAACCCCTTCCCCTGTTCATGGGGTCCATCGCCGTCGAGCACCAAATTCCCAACCAGCCCAGCAGCCCGCTGGTGGTTTACGTCGGCACCGGCGAATCCAACAACGCGCCCGATTCGTATTACGGCCGCGGAGTGCTGACGCTGATCGACAAAAACGACGCGACCAACACCACGTCCTTCCCCTGGACGTTCTCAGACGGCCCGTCCGGCGTCTTCGAGCGGCAGACGATCTCGAAGATCGTGATCGACCCCACGAACCCGAACGTCGTCTACGCCGCCGTGTCGAACAACGCCGTGGTACCCAGCCCCAATCCGGATACCGGCGTCTGGAAATCGACTGACGGCGGCGCGCACTGGACGAATACGACCGCGACGACGCTCCTGGCGGGCGGCCAGCAATTCGACACCACCGATCCGTATTCCGATCTGGTCATCGATCCGGCGAATCCCAACATTCTGTACACGGCCATCGGCAACCCCAATGGGGCGATTAATTTCAACAATTTCAACCTCAACGGAATTTACGAGACCAAGGACGGCGGCGCGACGTGGAACCAGCTCAGCGGCACGCCGGGCCTCGCCCTTCCGGCGAACACCGATACGACCGTGGGGCGGATCGCGCTGGCCATTTCGCCGTCGTCCCCCACAACGCTGTACGCCACGCTCGTCAAGACCGAATCGGCCGGCGGCAACTTGTACCAGTTCCTGCGGACGGTCGATGGAGGCGGCAGTTGGACGAACCTCGTCAACACGCCCGACTTTCTGACGCCGGCCAGTGGTCAAAGCGGGACGGGCTTTCGCAACCTCGCCATGGCCGTCGACCTGAACAACCCGAACATCGTCTATCTGGGCGGCGCCGGCCAGAACATCATCAAATCGTCCGACGGCGGACAGACCTGGAATACGATCGAAGTCGACGTGCAAGGCAACGGTCCGCACGGCAACCACCATGCCATCGTCATGAACGCCAACGACACGCCGCTTGACGGCAACGACGGCGGCATCTGGCGGCTCGACAACCCGACCGTGGGCAGTCTGCTCTGGACCGACTTGAACTCGAATCCGAACACGAAATTGTCTTCGACCTTGCAGATCACGCAGTTCATCGGCGTCGCCCTGCACCCGACCGACCCGAACACGATTTACGGCGGCAGCCAGGACAACGGCACCGAAAAGTCGGTCGGTACGTTACCCTGGACCGCGGTCCCGGCCGAACCGACCACGGCGGCCGTCGATCCGCTCAGCGGCGGCTACATGCGCGTCGACCAGGTGACGCCCAACGTGGTCTACCGCACTTTTTCCGGCGACAGCACCGTCAGCGTTTTCACTTCCTCCGGCAGCGTCACAACGTCCGGTTTTTTCGAACGCTCGACCGACGGCGGCAACACCTGGACGGTGCAAACCAATGGCCTCAACCCGAACGGCACCGATTCATCGAACCTGTACGTGCCGTACATCATGGATCCCTCGAACTCGAGCCGCTTGCTGCTGGGGACCGATCGGGTTTACGAGACGGTCGATCAGGGTAACGACTGGAACGCCATCAGCACGCCCGGCAAGAATGGCTGGATATCGAGCGTGCCCACGTCCGTCAATTTTGATCCGACGGTCGACGCGATCGCCGTCGCGGCGCAAAAGCCGAAGACGATCTACGCCGCGAGCGGGCCCGACATCTTCGTCAGCACCGACGACGGCGCGAGCTGGCAGGTGCATGACCTGATCCCCTCGTCGTCCATCACCGCCAACTCGAGCCCCATCAATTTCTACAGCCGGTTCAGCGCCCTGCTGGCCGACCCGAACGACCCGACCGGCAACACGGCCTACGCCCTGATCGCCGGCCTCAACACCGACGCCTCGGGTAATAGCGCCCACGTCTACCGGACGACCGACGGCGGCATCACCTGGACCAACATCACCGGCAATCTGCTCGACCAGCCGATGAACACGTTGGCCTTCGACGCCTCGACCAAGGTGTTGTACCTGGGCACCGATACGGGCGTGTTCGCCTCCGACACCTACGCCAACGCAAGTCCGATTTGGAACTCGCTCGCGCCGGGCCCCACCTCCCTGCCCAACGCCCAGGTGACCGACTTGGAAATCAACAGCAACCTGGGCCTGCTGGCGGCGGCCACGCATGGCCGCGGCGCCTGGGAGTTGCAAGTCCATGTGCTCAACGGCCAATCGCAAACCGCGACCGAGGGGTTCGCTTTCAGCAGCAATTCCAACGGGATATTGCAGTTCAACGACCCGGCCGGTTCGATTGACCCCAGCAAGTTCCAAGCCACGATCGTCTGGGGCGACGGCGCGACGACGACCGACACGCCGGGCGAGAGCATCACCTACAACGCAGGCACCGGCCTGTTCACGCTGAGCGGCAGCCACACCTATACCGGGGAAAACCTGTACTTGCCGACGGTTTCGATCACCAACCTGACCACGGGCGTCACGCAAACGACGAGCGCCTCGATCCATGTCACCGATCCGTTGCAGGCCGGGACGAGCTCCACACTGAGCGCCACTGAGGGAGCCGCATTCGCCCCTACGCAAGTGGCCACGTTCGTCGATCCGGCGCTCGTCAGCCCGCAGACGGGCGAATCCGAGCTGCCGGCCGACTATTCGGCGACGATTTTCTGGGGCGACAACACGTCTTCGATCGGGAGCGTCGCCGCCACGTCCAACGGCACCTTCGCCGTCCAAGGCGGCCACCTCTACGCCGAGGAAGGATCCTACACGATCAGCGTAGTGGCCTCGCACGACAAGGCCACGCCCGTCACAATGACCAGCGACGCCACCGTGATCGACCCCGCCGTCACGCCGACGGGCGGCTACACCTTTTCCGCCGTCGAGGGCGTCCTATCGTCGTTTCAGCCCGTCGCGTCGTTCAAGGATCCGGCCGGTCTGGAAGATATCAGCCATTACTCGGCCGATATCAACTGGGGCGATGCGATCGCGGCGCCCGTGCTCAACCCCGCGTCGCTGGCGACGAGCGGTTCACTCACGGTAGGCACGATCTACTACTACGAGCTCACCGCCATCAATGTCTTTGGCGAGACAACGGCCTCCAACGAGGTCTCACAGACGCCCACCGCCGGTAACCAAACCGTTTCTCTCTCCTGGGCGGTCGTCAACGGCGCCACGGGATACAAGCTCTACCGAGGCGCTTCGACCGGCGGTGAAAACGCCCTGGTAGCAACGCTCGGCGCGGTCACCGGCTACAACGATGCCGGCGCCCCGACAGCATCCGCCGTACTGCCCGCGGCGAACACCACCAGCGCCATCTCCCCGGGTTTGCTTTCGATCAATTTCAGCACCGACGTCGTCACGGTCTCAGGCCGGCACGAATACACCCAGGTGAGCACCGGCGTTCCCATTACGGTGACGATCCACCACGACCTTCTGCGCGATAAGGCGCCCGACGCGACGGCGACCAGCACCGCCGCCGTCGCGTATCCACAACTCGTCGGGGCGGGCGGCATGACGTTGACCGCCACCGAAGGCGCCCTATCGACCAGCCAACCGATCGCCACGTTCACCGACCCCAATCCGGGCGGCAACGACCCGGTGGCGGGCGATTATTCCGCCACCATCTTCTGGGGCGACGGCAATAGCTCCCCCGCCGACAGCATCTCGCTCGGAGCCAACGGCACGTTCACGGTGCAGGGCAGCCACCTCTACGCCGAGGAAGGGACGTACGGCAACGTGCAGGTGGTGCTCAATCACCGGAACGCCCCGCCCGATACGGTCGTCAGCTCGGCCACGGTCGCCGACCAGCCGGTGGTTTTCGGTAGCGCGCAGCCGTTCACGCCGACCGAAGGCGTGGCGGCAACGAGCGTGACGGTCGCGACGTTCACCGACCCGGCCGGCAATCCGGGGCAAGTCGAAACCGGCGGTCCAACGAACACCGGATCCTTCGATTATACGGCCACGATCAACTGGGGCGACACGCTGCCGGCGCCCATGCTCAACGCCGCCTCGCTCACGGCCGGCGGTTCGCTCACGTCCGGCACGACCTACTACTACGAACTCACCGCCATCAATGCCTTTGGCGAGACAACGGCCTCCAACGAGGTCCCGACGACGCCCACCACCGGTAACCAAACCGTTTCGCTCTCCTGGGCGGCGGTCAACGGCGCCACGGGCTACAATCTCTACCGCGGGACTTCGGCGGGCGGCGAGAACGTTCTCGTGGCGGCGCTCGGCGGGGTCACCAGCTACAGCGATACCGGCGCTCCGACCACGGTCGGCTCGCCACCGAACTCGAACACCAGCGCCACGACGGCGGGCACGGTCAGCTTGCCCGACGCCAATGGGGTATTCACCGTCACCGGCAGCCACACTTACGCCGCCGAACGTGCCACCGCCTACCCGGTCACGGTAACGGTACACCACGACGCGTCCGTGAATCCCGGCACGTCCACGGACTCCACGCTCGTCAATTCGGCCAACGTCATCGACGCGGCGCTCTCGGCGACGGGAGGATCTACGTTCCAAGCGACCGAGGGAACCCCCTCGACGAATCAGCCGGTCGCCACGTTTCAGGATCTGGGCGGCGCCGAAGCCGTCGGCGATTACACCGCCAGCATCAACTGGGGCGACGGCAGCTCGGCCACGATGGGAACGATCAGCGCCACCGGTAGCGTATTCACGGTGTATGGCAGCCACAAATACCTGGAGGAACCGGCGGGCACCAGCGACACGATCACCGTCACCATCTTGCACGATCCCACCTCGACGCTGCCCAACACGGTCACCGCGACGGCCATCAGCCAGGCCCTGGTCTTCGACCCGCTGCTTTCCGTTACCGGAAACTTCGCCTTCGCGGCCACCGAGGGGACGCCGCAGTCGACGCTGCAAACGGTGGCCACATTCACTGATCCGGGCAACCCCTTGCACCAGGAACCGATCAGCGACTACAGCGCCACAATCAACTGGGGCGATTCGCAGATCTCCACCGGCGGCATCACGCTGGGGGCGGACGGCACGTACACCGTGCAAGCCAGCCACACGTATACGGAAGAAGTCAATACGTCGACCAACCCACCGGAAACGTTCTTTCCCATCCAAGTGACGATCCACCACGGCACCGCGATGGACGTCACGGCGAACAGTTCGGCGCTGGTGGCCGACGCCCCATTGGCCGTCACCGGCAACCAAACCTTCAACGCCGTCGAGGCCGCCCTGCCGGCGGCCAATCAGGTCGTGGCCACGTTCACCGATCCGGGCGGCAGCGAGCCCTTGAGCGATTCGATCGACGGGACGCTGGAATACTCGGCCACGGTCAACTGGGGCGACGGCACTTCGTCGACGTCCACCTCGCCGACGACACCCGTGGTGATCACCGGACCCAACGCCTTCGGAGTCTACTCGGTGACCGGCGACCACGCCTATGCCGAGGAGGGAATCTACCCGATCAGCGTGACCATCCACCACGATTCGGCCTTCGACGCCACGTTGCCGGCCAGCCAGCCGGTCACTGCGATCGTCAGCGACCCGGCGGTGGTTCCCGGCAGCGGCACGACCTTTGCCGCCGTCGAGGGGATTGCGACGCCGGTCCAAGCGGTGGCGACGTTCACCGATCCGGCCGGCAGCGAGCCTTTGAGCGATTACTCGGCCATCGTCAATTGGAATGACGGCACGCCGGTGCAACCGGGCCAGATCACCTGGAACGCGAGCACCGGTGTTTTTACCGTGAACGCCGGCCATACGTACCCCGAGGGCAGTTCGCCGGCCCTGAATTACCCGTACACGGTCACGGTTCGTCACGTCGACCCCAACCATCCTGGGGTTGCCAGCCCCGACGTGACGATCAACGGCAACGCCTCGGTTTCCGGGCAGAGAATCGTCGCCTCGGGCGGCTTTTCGTTCACCGCCACGGAAGGCGTCACAGCGAGCAATCTGTCGGTGGCCACGTTCACCGATCCGGGCACCTTCGCGGCGCTCACCACAACGGCCGCGGGCGCCGCGTTGAACGGGAAGCAGTTCACGATCAACAACCATGGGTTCGAGTTCGATAGCGACAACCATGTGCCGAACGCCGGCTTTACGGCCGTCGTCTTCATCGCCGCGGACACCGCTGGGAAACTGGCACAGGACATCGCCACGGCGGTCAATGGCGCCGCCATTGGCGTGAATGCCGTCGCAAGCGGCAATGCGCTGGCGCTGGACGGCGCCGCCAGCGTCAACGTCCTCAACTCAGGACTCACCGTCAGTGCCGCGCCGAATCCAGAACCGACGAGCCACTATACGGCGTCGATCGACTGGGGCGACCAAAGCGGCACCAGTACGGGCACGATTTCGTTGAACACCGCCACCGGCGAGTTCTCGGTCGTCGGCAGTCATCTGTACGCCAACGAAGGGGCGTACAATGTTACGGTGACCATCCAGCACGACGGCTTCGCCGTGGCCACGACCAGCGCGGGCAACGTGATCGACGCGGCGCTTTCGGTGACGGGGGGCGCCACGTTCCAAGCGGCCGAGGGCCTTCCCTCGGCGAACCAGGTGCTGGCCACGTTCACCGACCCGGCCGGCGCCGTCACCGAGCCGATGGCCGACTACACGGCCACCATCGCCTGGGGCGACGGCAGCGTCACGCCCGGCGTGATTTCCTACGACTCGCTCACTCAGACCTTTAGCGTCAGTGGCGGCCACCTGTACGTCGACGAGCAAAACTCCGCCGGCATCACCGTGACCATCCATCACGACTCGGCGACGCCCGATGCCACGGTGGCCGCCGCGGTACACCTCACCGATCCTCAGATCGTCGCTACGTCCGTGGCGGCTTCGGTCGCCGCCTCGTCAACCAACGTCGTCGTGGCCAATTTCACCGATCCGGGCGGACCCGAGGATCCGAGCCAATACTCGGCCGGCATTGTCTGGGGCAACGGATCTTCCAGTGCCGGCACGATCACGTTCAACCCCTCGCTCGGCACGTTCACGGTCAGCGGCAACCCGCCGCCGAGCATCGACGACGTATCCAATGCCGTGGTCGTCACGATCAAGCATCTGTCGCTTCCGCCGGTCGTCGTGAACAGCACGATGGTCGTGGGAGAAGGGGCCGTCAATGTCCTGAGCGTGCCCGTGGCCGGCCACGAGTTCACCGCTTTGTCGAACATCGCCGTGGCGACGTTCACGCACGGGGGCGGCAAGGAACCCGGAGGCGAATTTACCGCCAATATCGCCTGGGGCGACGGCTCGACTTCGATTGGCACGATATCGGAACTGGGCCAGGTTTATGCCGTGACCGGTTCGCACACGTACAGCGACGAGGGCAACTTTACGGTGCAGGTGAGGGTGGGCGAAGAGGGCGCGTCGGCAACGTCGAGCGGGGTGGCGACCATCGCGACGGAGATCCTGCCGATCGCCGGCCCGGCGACACCCAACCAGAAGTACGTCGCCGAGGTTTACACCGACGTGCTCGGCCGCGTGGTCGACGCCGCCGGGCTGCAGTACTGGTCGAACCTGCTCGACCAGGGCCAATCGCGCAGCGTGGTGGCCGCCAACTTGATCCACACGCCGGAATATTTTGGCCTGGTCATCAAGCCCGTCTACGAAAAATACCTCGGCCGCGCCGCCGATCCGGCCGGCCTCAACTACTGGACCAACCAGATGCTCAACGGCCTGACCGACCAGCAACTGGAGGCCCAGTTCATCGCTTCGCCGGAGTTCTTCGGCCGTGCCGGAGGCACCGACCTCTCCTGGGTCGACGCCGTGTACAGCGATCTGCTCGGCCGGCCCGCCGACCCAGGCGGAGAAGCCTTCTGGACAGCACAGTTGGCGGCCGGCGAAAGCCGCGCCCAGGTGGCCCTTGGCTTCACCGGCAGCCCCGAATCGGAAGCGCTAAAGATCCAGGAAGACTATTTCAAGTTCCTGGGCCGCGCGGCCTCGCCTTCCGAGGTGGCCGGCTTCGTCAACGCCTTCGAGAACGGCGCCACGAACGAGATCGTGATCGAGGGTTTCATCGCCTCCGACGAATACTATGCCCGTGTGCAGTCGTTCCCGTCGTAAAGAACCCCTTAACCCTCGGTGGCCGGCCTGGGCCGCTTGCCAAGGCCGCGAGTGTCTTTGGGTTCCAACTGGCTGGCACGCAGGTTTTCGCGTTGGATGGCCTCGTACACCTCTTGCCGGTGAACGGGAATTTCCGACGGCGCGTTGATGCCCAGCCGGACTTTGTCACCGCGAATGTCCACGATGGTGATCACGATGTTGTCACCGATCATGATGCTTTCGTCGCGTTGTCTCGACAAGACGAGCATCGGGGGCTCCTTCGGCGCCGCGGCGGTCAGGCGCTTTTCTTGAGGGGGGCTGGGATCGTGGCCAATTCGAATTGAACGGGCTGGTCGCCATTGGCCACCACCTGGCGGCCCAACCGCCGCTGCAGGTTGATCACCACCGGCGCCTTCAAGTTCAAAGTGATCATCGACTCGTGCTTGCCGACGATCACCAGCACCTGCGCGCTTTTGACGTCGTCCAATTCCAGCGTCGTCAACTCGCTGCGAAACACGCGGAATTGGTAGTCCGGCACGAAGCGGCGCGGGCTGACCACGGCCAGCGCCACCTCGGGGCGGGTCGTGCTCTGCAGCCAACCCAGCGCGTCGTTCTGCGCGTCGGCCAGCAACACCCAGGAGCGGCAATCCTCCATGCCCAGCAATCCGGCCGGGAAATGGATGACGTCGTCGGCCTCGATGTCGAGCGGTCCAAAACGGGTGGTCCTGATTTGCATACGTCAGACCTGCCTTCCGTGGGGTGCCCGGATGGTTTGGCGTTCCGCTCCGGGAGCGCACATTCACTACATCGGCCAGGTAGACGTTGAAAAACGAGAAAAAACGCGTTCGCATTGACTCGGCCTTGCCAAACCGCGTATGATCCTCGCCGAAATGCCGCCGGGTCGGCACACGCACAATTCCTTGGGAATTCCGCACAGTGAATATCGCCCTGCACGCGACACGGATGGGTTTCCCGCGCCTGGCGGAGGATACGATCCAGCGGGCCCACCTGATCGGCATCGCCGGCTGCGGCATGCGGGCCCTGGCCGAACTGCTGCTGACGCGAGGCTGGCGCCTGACGGGTTCCGATCTCGATCCGTCCGGCGCCGCCTGGCTGGCGGAGGCGGGCGTGCGACTCGATGCCGGACATGCCGCCGAGCACGTTCCGCCCGACGCCGACCTGGTGATTTACAGCGACGCCGTGCCGGAGGACAACTGCGAACGTCGCCGCGCGACGGAACTGGGATTGTCGCAACGCAGCTATCCGAGCATGTTGGGCGATCTCATGGAGCGAGGTTTCGGCTTGGCGGTGGCCGGCACGCACGGCAAGAGCACCACCACCGCGATGGCCGCCGAGATCCTCGACGTGGCCGGCTTTTCGCCGTCGGTCGTCGCGGGCGGAACGCCGTTGGGTCGAAACTCCGGCGGTCGCCGCGGACGCGGTCAGTTCGTGCTCGTCGAGGCATGCGAATACCGGTCCAATTTCCTGCGCCTCACGCCCCGCACGGCCGTGATCCTGGGAATCGAACCGGACCACTTCGACTGCTTTCCTTCTCGCGGATCGTTGGAAGCGGCCTTCGCCGCGTTCGTACGGCGCGTTCCGGCCGACGGCCTGCTGTTGGCCCAGGCAAGCTGCGCGGCGACGCGGCGGGTTTTGGCGGGCGCCACGTGCCGAATCGCCACCTTTGGCCTGGAAACGGACGCCGACTGGCGAGCCAAGATCCTCCGCGGCGTCCGCGGGCGATACGACTTCAAGATCACCCGCCGAGGCCGAAGCCTGGGCGAGGTGGCGCTGGCCGTCGCGGGGCGGCACCAGGTGGTCAATGCGCTGGCCGCGGCCGCTTTGGCCGGAGAGTCCGGCGCCAGCGGCAGGGACATTGTGCGCGGGTTGTCGCAGTTTGCCGGCTTGCGGCGCCGATTCGAAAGGGTTGGAATCGAAGCGGTTGGAATCGAAGCGGACATCGTGCTCTTGGACGATTATGCCCATCATCCCAGCGAAATCGCCGCCACCCTGGCCACGGTTCGCGAAGCCTACCCCGGCCGGCGCGTCTGGTGCGTCTTTCAGCCGCACCAGGCGTCGCGCACCAGGTTTCTGCTGGAGGAGCTCGCCGCCAGCCTGCGCGACGCCGATCGCGTGGCGGTGACCGAAGTCTTCCCGGCGCGCGAGGCGGCGAGCGAATCGGACCTGCGTTTGGCCGCCGAATTGGCCTCGCGCGTGCGTGCCCGCGGAGGAATGGTGTTGACGGCGCACGACACAAACGGCATCTTGGAGCACGTATCCGCGGCCCTCAACCCCGGCGACCTCTTGATTACACTGGGTGCGGGCGACATTCGGAAGGTTTGCGATGCCTTTGCTCGACGACTTCGAACCTATCGCGCGGCCATCTGAGCCGTTGGCGCCCCACACCTGGTTCCAACTGGGCGGAGCGGCTGAGTTCTTCGCCGAGCCGCGCGACGCCGACGAGTTGGCACGCCTGCTCCGCCGCTGCCGGGAAGAGGAATTGCCCGTCCGGCTACTGGGAGGGGGTTCCAATATTCTGGTCCGCGATGAGGGGGTGCCCGGCGTCGTGATCCGCTTGAGCGCGCCTGAATTCTCCAAGATCGAGGTTCAGGGACGCCGTGTCACGGCGGGCGGCGGCGCCAAGTTAGGGCATGTGATTTCGTCATCGGTTCGCGAAGGGCTCGCGGGCTTGGAGACCCTGGTGGGAATCCCCGGCACCATCGGCGGCGCCCTGCACGGCAATGCCGGCAGCCGCGGCGGCGATGTCGGACAATGGACCAGCCGCGCCGCGATCATGACCTCCTCGGGCGAAATCATCGAACGCGCGCGCGACGAACTGGTCTTCGCCTACCGCCGGAGCAGCCTCGACGAGTTGGTGATCCTCTTCGCCGAGTTCCACTTCGACCAGGAAGATCCCGACGAACTGACCAAGCGAATGCAGCAGCAGTGGATCGTCAAGAAGGCCGGCCAGCCTTTGGCCCACCAATCCGCCGGCTGTATCTTCAAAAATCCCCGCGGCATGAGCGCCGGCATGCTCATCGAGCAGGCCGGCCTGAAGGGCACGCGTGTCGGCGGCGCCGAAGTCAGCGACCGGCACGCCAATTTCATCATCGCCGAGCCCGGCGCATCCAGCCAGGACGTACTACGGCTCATCGAGGTGGTCCGCAGCCGCGTCGCCGACCGGCTCGCGGTCGATTTGGAGTTGGAGATTGAGATTTGGTAATTCGTCGAAGGCGAGCGGGGGGCGTTAGCCCCCTGTTGATACAGAGGAGACAGGAGACAGGAGACAGTGGGCGGGACGAAGGGCAGGTTTCCGATGCCTAACGCCTAACGCCTAACGCCTAACGCCTAACGCCTAACGCCTAACGCCTAACGCCTAACGCCTAACGCCTAACGCCTTATGCCGACCCATGACCAATGACCAGCTACGCGTCGCGGTTTTGGCAGGGGGCGATTCAGCGGAACGCGAGATCAGCCTGGCGAGCGGGCGGCGGGTGCTGGACGCGCTTTCCCAGCGCGGGCACGACGTCGAGTGGTTCGATCCGGCGCGACGCGACTTGGCGAGGATTCCCTGGGGCCACTTCGACCTGGCTTTCATCGCCCTGCACGGAGGGGCGGGCGAAGACGGACGCGTGCAGGCCCGATTGGAAGCTTGGGGCGTACCCTTCACCGGCAGTGGCTCACTCGCCGCGAGTAGGGCCATGAGCAAGACGGCCGCCAAGGCGCGCCTGCGCGCCGCCGGAGTGCCGACGTTGCCTTGCGTACGTTTCGAGGCCGACGACCCACTGGCTGACATCGTGGTCCGTGTCGCGGAGATGGGTTATCCGGCGGTCGTCAAGCCCGACGCGCAAGGGTCGAGCCTGGGTGTCGGCTTCGCCGGGGACGCCGGCGAGTTGGCCGCCCGCCTCGCTGCCGCCCGACGTTATGGCGCACTGACGTTGGCCGAACCTTGGATCGACGGCCGCGAATTCACGGTCGCCATGTTGGGCCACGAGCCGTTGCCGATTTTGGAAATTGTCACGCCGCGCGGGCTGTTCGATTTCGAGGCCAAGTACCGGAGCACGGCCACCGAATACCGCTTCGATACCGGCTTGCCGCCGGAAATCGCCGATCGGGTGCGAAGCGCCGCGTCGGCGGCCGTCGCGGCGCTGGGTACGGAGGGCTTGGCGCGGGTCGATCTGATGTTGTCGCGCGCGGGCGACCCCTGGGTGTTGGAGGTCAACACCGTGCCGGGAATGACCGACCATAGCCTGGCTCCCCTGGCCGCCGAGCGTGCCGGGCTGGCCTTTTCCGAAGTGTGCGACTGGATGCTGCAGGATGCGCTACGTCGCGGCCGTCACACGCCGGTGTCGGCCGTGCCGGGTTAGTGTGACGGCGGTCTGCGCTCGTTACCCAGTGACCAGTAGAAGTAACACGGAGCGAACATGCCCAACGCCAAATCACGGATCGAGAACAAATCAGGCCTCGAAAAATCCAATGCCGCCGGTCGAGCCGCGCCGGCCAAAGCGGCCAAGGTGGCGCGGAGACGGGCGCGCGGGCTGCTGCTGGCGACGTTGGCGGCCGGGTTGCTGGGTGCCGCCGGTTATGCGATCTGGCAATCGGTTCGCGAACACGTCTATCAGTCGTCGCACTATCACCTCTCGCTCGACGACATCTTCGTGACGCCCCAGCCCGAGTGGATTCGCGCCGACATCAAATCCGAGGTCGTCCGCGATGCCAGCGTCGCCGGTCCCCTCTCGCTGCTCGACCAGCGGCTGCTGGAACGCTTACGGGAGGCGTTTGCTCTTCACCCGTGGGTGGCCCAGGTCGAGCGGGTGTCGAAACGCAGTCCCGCGCGGGTTGAGGTCGATCTCATTTATCGTCGCCCCGTCTGCATGGTGCAGGTGCCCGGCGGGCTGTTCCCGGTCGACGTCGAAGGGGTGTTGCTCCTGACCGCCGACTTTTCGCCGCTGGAAGCGAGCCGGTATCCGCGCCTTTCGGGGATTCCCCTCTCGACGGCGCCGCCTCCCGGCGTTCGCTGGCCGGACGAGCGGGTGCTGGGCGGCGCCGAGATTGCCGCCGCCTTGCGCGACGTGTGGCACGAAATGGAAATGCACCATATCCAGCTCACCTTGACCTCGGCCGACGACGGCGGCGGCGGGCCGGAATACGAGATCATGACACGTCATGGCACGCGCATCGTCTGGGGACCAGCCCCCGGCGGCGACGCCCCCGGCCGCGCCGCCGCCGCCGACAAAGTCGCGCGGCTCAAGCGCTTCTTCGCCGACCGCGGCACGCTCGAAGGGGCGCGCGGCTCGCAAGATGTCGACCTGCGCCACGGAGCCGAAGTGCGCGCCACGCCGCACACGGCCATGCAACCCGACGAAAAGGCGGATTTCTAACCCGGATTATTCATGGCTCCCCGTGCGCGTCGCGCAGTCCGCCGTCACACGAACCCGCGGCGCAAGCTCATCGGATCCCAGGGCGGCCCACGAATCGGAAGGGATCATTTTCGGAAAAAAGCACGCTCGTTGCGAAGCAACGAACGTGCAAAAAACAAAACGGCGGCGAAGCGAAAAAAAACGACTTCCGAATACCCCATGACGTCTGAGCGAGCCGCGAAAGCGGCATCTAATTGCCGGGTTGGTGTCGGAGCATGGGAACAAGTGGTTGCCGGCGCAAGGGGCAAGGTTTATCATCAAGGCGTTATCGCTACCCCGCCTGGCAAGAGAACCTCCCGCAACATGGAACGCCGCGTTTACAATTTTTCCCCTGGTCCGGCCGTGCTGCCGCTGAAGGTGCTGGAAGAGGCCCAGCGGAACCTGCTCGCCCTGCCGGGAATCGGCATCTCTCCGCTGGAAATCAGCCACCGCTCCGCTTGGTTTGAAGGTGTTCTCGCCGAAACCGAAGCCAATCTGCGGAAGCTGCTTGGCGTGCCCGACGACTACCGCATCGTCTTCCTGCAAGGCGGGTCGCGGTTGCAGTTCTCGATGCTGCCGATGAACCTGCTCGGTGGCGGCCGTGGCGCCGACTACATTGTCACCGGTTCCTGGAGCCAGATGGCGGCGCAGGACGCCGCCCGCGAGGGAAATGTCCGCGTGGTCTACGACGGCAAACCGTTCCAGTTCGACCGCCTGCCGCGGCCCGGCCAAATCGAGATCGACCCCCAGGCGGCCTACGCCTATTTCACCTCGAACGAAACCATCCAGGGCGTGCAATTTCTCGACGAACCGGCGGTTGGCGACGTTCCGTTGGTTTGCGACGCCTCGTCCGATTTTCTCTCCCGGCCGCTGCCGATCGAGCGTTACGAGCTGATTTACGCATGCGCCCAGAAGAACGCCGGACCTGCGGGCGTGACGATCGTCATCATGAGCGACGACTTGCTCGCGGGCATTGACGACGGGCCGCCGCCGATGCTCGATTACCGGACCTACGTGAAGGAAAAGTCGTTGCAGAACACGCCGCCGGTGTTCGCCATCTACCTGGTCAGCCTGATCACGCGCTGGCTGCTCGACGACGTCGGCGGCCTGGCGAAGATGCTCGAACGGAACCGCCGCAAAGCCAAGTTGCTGTACGACGCGATCGACGCCTGCCAGGACGTTTACCGCGGACATGCTCAGCCCGACAGCCGCTCGCTCATGAACGTCACGTTCCGCCTTCCGGATGACGAATCGCAGGCCCGCTTCTTGAACGGCGCCAAGGACCGCGGACTGGTCGAGTTGAAGGGACATCGTTCGGTGGGCGGCATCCGGGCCTCGATTTACAATGCGATGCCCCTCGAAGGGGTCCAGGCCCTGGCCGATTTCATGCGCGAGTTCGCCAAAACACAGTAGGTCAGGCTTTCAGCCTGACGCGGGTCATGCCAGCACCGCCCGCACGACCTGGCCGGCGACGTCGGTGAGCCGGAAGTCGCGCCCCTGGTAGCGATAGGTGAGCCGCTCGTGGTTGATCCCGAGCAGGTGCAGAATGGTGGCGTGCAAATCGTGTACGTGGACCAGGTCTTTGACGGCGTTGTAGCCCAGTTCGTCGGTTTCGCCGTACGCGATGCCCCCCTTGACGCCGCCGCCGGCCATCCAGAGCGAGAACCCCTTGATGTGGTGGTCGCGCCCGTCGCCCTGGGCCATCGGCGTGCGTCCGAACTCGCCGCCCCAGATGACCAGCGTGTCGTCGAGCATTCCGCGCCGCTTGAGGTCGAGGATCAAGGCCGCCGAAGCCTGATCGACCGTTTTGGCGGTGACCAGCATCCCGTTTTTGATGTTGCCGTGATGGTCCCACTCGCGATGGTACAGTTGGATGAAACGCACGCCCCGTTCGGCCAGCCGCCGGGCCAGAAGACAGTTCGAGGCGAACGAGCCGTCGCCGCCGGGTGTGCCATAGAGATCCAGAATGTGTTTGGGCTCTCCGGAAATGTCCATCAATTCCGGCACGCTGGCCTGCATCTTGAACGCCATTTCGTATTGCGCCACGCGCGTGGCGATTTCGGGGTCGTCGGCGGCCGCGCCGCGCAGTTGGTTCAGCGAGTTGACCGCGCCGACGACGTCGTTCTGCTGTTGGGCGTTCACGCCGCGCGGGCTGCCGACGTACAGCACGGGGTCGCCTTTCGAGTGGAACTCGACGCCCTGAAACCGGCTGGGCAGAAAGCCGCTGTGCCACTGCCGCGCCGCGATGGGCTGGGCCTGGCCGCCCGTGCCGACCGACGTGAGCACGACGAAACCCGGCAGGTTGTCGCACTCGCTGCCCAGCCCGTACAACAGCCACGAACCCATCGCCGGCCGGCCCGAGATCGTCGTGCCCGTGTTCATGAACGTGTGGGCCGGGTCGTGATTGATGGCCTCCGTGCGCATCGAACGGATGATGCACAAATCGTCCGCGACCGAACCGAGATGCGGAAAGATTGCGCACATCTCCTGGCCGCTCTCGCCGAACTTCTTGAAGGGGTGCTGCGGCGCGAAGCAGGTCAGCTTTTTCCCTTGCAATTGGGCGATCGGCTGTCCCTTCGTGTACGACTCGGGCATGGGTTGGCCGTGCAACTCGGCCAGCTTGGGCTTGTAATCGAGCGTCTCCAGGTGCGTCGGGCCGCCGGCCATGCAGAGGAAAATGACTCGCTTCGCCTTGGGCGAACCGGCGAGCGGGTTGACGACGCCTCCGCCGGCCAACGAATTGGCGCCCGCCGCCGCTTCGGCGAAGCTGCCGCGTAAGACGGCCGCCATCGCGGCGGACCCGATGCCGACTGTGGTTTGGTTCAGGAACGCGCGGCGGCTGACGAGGCGGAGGAGTTGGTTATGGGTCATGGTTGGAAGGCGTTAGGGTGGCGAGCGGGGGGCGTTAGCCCCCTGTTTGTTCGGCGTTGGGCGTTCAGGGGCGAGCGGGGGGCGTTAGCCGCGTTAGCCCCCTGTTTGTTCGGCGTTCGGATTCAGGGGCGAGCGGGGGGCGTTAGCCCCCTGTTTGTTCGGCGTTCGGATTCAGGGGCGAGCGGGGGGCGTTAGCCCCCTGTTTGTTCGGCGTTCGGATTCAGGGGCGAGCGGGGGGCGTTAGCCCCCTGTTTGTTCGGCGTTCG